>Ga0157372_10000117_pt1 | contig 84418 bp, 71 predicted proteins | sample C55metaG_FD_115307 | JGI IMG/M metagenome (GOLD analysis project Ga0157372, IMG submission 115307) | Corn rhizosphere microbial communities from Kellogg Biological Station, Michigan, USA - C5-5 metaG | ecosystem: Host-associated > Plants > Roots > Rhizosphere > Soil | place: USA: Michigan... | reverse complement strand
TTCAGCGAGGCGGCCACCATGTCGTCGATCAGCCGGTGCTCGTAGGTCAGCCCGGCCTTGTCGAAGTCGGCCTTGAACTCGGCCTCGAACACCTCGGCGAAGATGTCCTTGAACCGGCCGTCGTACCCCTTGAGGATGGTGTTCTTGGTGGACAGGTACACCGGGTAGTTGCGGTCCAGGCCATAGCGCATCGAGGCCCGGGCGAAGTCCCGGATCGAGTCGTCCAGGTTGTACATGGCCAACGCCACACCGGGGCCGGGGAAGTCGAAGACGTTCAGCTCGATCGGCTGGCTGCCGTCCTTGGGGGTGAAGGTCAGGGTCAGCGTGCCCTCGCCCGGCACCTTCAGGTCGGTGGCCCGGTACTGGTCGCCGAACGCATGCCTGCCGACCACGATCGGCTTGGTCCAGCCCGGCACCAGCCGGGGCACGTTGGCCATGATGATCGGCTCGCGGAAGATCACCCCGCCGAGGATGTTGCGGATGGTGCCGTTCGGCGAACGCCACATGTGCTTGAGGCCGAACTCCTCCACCCGGGCCTCGTCCGGGGTGATGGTGGCGCACTTGACCCCGACGCCGTGCCGCTTGATCGCGTTGGCCGCATCGACGGTCACCTGGTCGTCGGTCGCGTCACGGTGCTCGATGCCCAGGTCGTAGTACTCCAGGTTGATGTCGAGGTACGGGTGGATCAGCCGGTCCTTGATGAACTGCCAGATGATCCGGGTCATCTCGTCGCCGTCGAGTTCGACGACGGTGCCGGTCACCTTGATCTTCGACATGTTCCACCCTTCGGTCGATCTGCACTGAGGCCTGCACTGGGCTTGCCGCCCGGTTCTGCTGCGCTGCGGCCGGCCCGGCTACCGGCCGAATCCGGCTGCGGCGGGGCTGCGACCTGCTGCTGTGAAGCTTACCGGCGCACCCGATACCGGCTGGGTCCAGGTTGGCCGGCCGCACCGTGGAGCGGATGCCGGGTTGGTCGCAATCGCGCCAGGTACTAGGTTCTGCACTCGTGACAGCTACCGCGCGCGCCGCCACCACCGTCGACAACCTCGCCGAGGAGCACCTGGCCGCCCAGGCCGAACTCGACCCGCTGCTGGCCACCACGGTCGGCCTGCCCGGCTACGACGACCAGATGCCCGACCTCTCCATGGAGGGGCACGCCGCCCGAGCCGAGCTGACCCGCCGGACGCTCGGCAAGCTCGACACCGCCGTGCCGGCCGACGAGGCCGACCGGGTCACCATCGCGGCAATGCGGGAACGGCTCGGCGTGCAGCAGCGGATGTACGACCTGGGCATGCCGCAGTCCGAGCTGAACAACATCGTCAGCCCGGTCCAGGACGTGCGGGCGGTGTTCGACCTGATGTCGACCGACACCGTGGCGGACTGGGCCACCATCGCCCGTCGGATGGCCGCCGTGCCGGCCGCTCTGGACGGCTACGTGGCATCGCTGCGGCAGTCGGCCAGCCTCGGCAACATCGCACCGCGCCGGCAGGTGCAGGCCTGCATCGTGCAGAGCGAGGCGAATCTCGGGCCGGACGGCTTCTTCGCCGCCCTGGCCGGCCGGGCCGGCAGCGCCGACGAGCCGATCCCGGACGCCCTGCGCGCCGACCTCGACCGGGGCGCGCACGCCGCGCAGACCGGCTACCAGCGGCTGCGAGACTTCCTGGCCGACGAGCTGATGGTGCAGGCCCCGGCCGACGACGCGGTGGGCCGCGAACGGTACGCGCCGCTGTCGCAGAGCTTCCTCGGCGCCGAGATCGACCTGGCCGAGGTGTACGAGTGGGGCCAGCAGGAGCTGGATCGGATCACCGGGCTGATGCGCCAGACCGCCCAGCAGATCTCCCCCGGCGCTTCGGTGGCCGAGGCGATCGAGCATCTGGACGCCGACCCGGCCCGGATGCTGAGCGGCACAGGCGCGCTGCAGGAATGGATGCAGCAGCGCGCCGACGAGGCGATCGAGGCGCTGAACGGCACCCACTTCGACATTCCGGAGCCGGTGCGCCGGTTGGAGTGCTGCATCGCGCCGACGAACACGGGGGTCATCTACTACACCAATCCGTCCGATGACTTCTCCCGTCCGGGCCGGATGTGGTGGTCGGTTCCGGCCGGGGTGACCCAGTTCTCCACCTGGCGCGAGCTGACCACCGTCTATCACGAGGGAGTGCCCGGGCATCACCTGCAGATCGGCCAGACGACCTACAACCGCGCCGAGCTGAACAGCTGGCGCCGGCTCGGCTCCTGGGTTTCCGGGCACGGCGAGGGCTGGGCGCTGTACTCGGAATGGCTGATGGCTGACCTCGGCTACATGGACGACCCGGGCAACCGGATGGGTTTGTTGGCCGGCCAGTCGCTGCGGGCCGCCCGAGTGGTGATCGACGTGGGCGTGCACTGCGGCTTCCCGGCTCCGGCCGAGGTGGGCGGTGGAACCTGGACCTACGACAAGGCCTGGCAATTGCTGACCAGCCACGGTTTCATGTCGACCGAGGTGCTTCGGTTCGAGCTCGAGCGCTATCTCGGCTGGCCGGGCCAGGCACCGTCCTACAAGCTCGGCGAGAAACTGTGGCTGGAGCTGCGCGATGAGACCCGAGCCCGGGCCGGCGACGCCTTCGACCTGAAGGAATTCCATCGCCGGGCGCTGAACCTGGGCGGCATGGGTCTGGACGTGCTGCGCCGGGCGGTGCTGAACGAGCTGTAAGCGGTCATCCAGGGTTGCTCGGGTGCGGACTGCCCTGGTTGGCGAGCAGCTCGGGGTGATGTAAGTAGTTCCGCTGGGGTTGCTGTATCGGGTGCCAGGCCGGTGGTTTCCAGTGCGGGACGCCGTCGAGCATCACCGTCCGCCATCCTCGCTTAGGCCCCTCCGTGTTGTGGTAGCCGCAGGCGATGGCCAGGTTGTCGAGGTTGGTTTCGCCGCCGAGTGCCCAGTCGGTGGCGTGATGGATCTCAGACTGAGCGGCGGTGCGGGCGCAGCCGGGAAACGTGCAGCCGCGGTCGCGGGCGAAGGTTGCTTTGCGTAAGCCGGGTGTGGCGAGTCGGTGGCCGGTGCCGTAGGCGAGGATGCCGCCGGCATCGTTCAGGATCGCGGGCAGTACGTGACCGTCTGCGGCGAGCCGCAGCGCCTCGTTGATGCTGAGGGTGCCGCCGTGGTGGGTGGTGGCCCGGCCTGCCCGGCGTTCCAGATCGGTCAGGCTCATGGTGATGATCAGCTGGCTGGGCAGGCCGGCGTGGTTCGGCAGGTCGCCGGTAGCGAGCAGTCGGCGGCCGGCTTCCTCGAACGCGTCGTGCATCCGCTGGCCGATGGTGCGGTCGTCCGGGCCAAGCGGGTCATCGGGGCGGGCGGCTGCCAGCGGCGTCAGGATGGCTTCCCAGATCGCCTGACAGGACGGGCTGAGCTGGCCGTCGAGTAAGCCGGTCGAATCGGGGTTGCGGATCAACGTCAGCCGCCGGTGGGACTGCTGCAGGCGCTGCTCATCCGGGCTCGGGCCATCCGGATCGAGATGGGCCAGAATCCGCTGCCCGAGCAATCGCAGCGTACGCGGATCGGCAGTTCGAGCATGCTCCAGCAGCGTGGCCTCCACCGGTTCGGCGTGCTCGGCCCGCTCTCGATCCGGGATAGCTTCCACCGTCTCGGCAATCGCGGCCGCATGCTCTGGCCCGAGCTCACCGGCGGCGAACGACTCGGCGGTAGCGGGATAATGCGGTTCCAAAGTTTCACCGGTCAAGCTGCGCCGGGCACCGAATCGCTCCACCGCCTGCGCCCGCTTACGCGCCTCGGTCCGGGTACACCGCAACTGCGCGGAGATCAGATCCGCCAGCCTACGAAAGCCCAAATGGCCTGGAACATTGCGCGAGTTCAGCTCGGCCAGCACCGCCAACTGCCGGTACTGCAACCGGGCAAGCTCTGCTTCTAACTCCACAATTTCGGCGAGCAACGCATCATCCGTAGCGGTTGCAAGCTGCTCGATCACATATTCGATTCTACCTGATTGAACAGCGATAGGCAAGCAGCGCCAGCTGTGATCACCTTATTAAGAAGGGTGAAACCGCAACCCAGCAACGTAACTATCGTCCAGCGTCACTTCCTCGTCGGCGCGTCTTTTGGTCATTAAGACGAGTCAGCCCGTCCATCCCGAGGCCCAAAGACCGCCAACGCCTCTGCATCCGAGGCCCGGGCATTGAGGAAATAGTCGGTCCACTCGTCCACGTCCGGGTAGTCGGAGGAGCGCCGGATCGACTCACGAGCCGCCTCGATGTCGAACTCGCTGCGACGCAACTGCACCGCTCCGTCGGACAGCAGTGCCCAGTGCGCGCCGACGCTGCCGTACGGCATGCCGACGCTGCCGGGATTGATCACCAGCCGGCGGTCGACCAGCCGGACGAACGGCATGTGGGTGTGCCCGCACACGACGGTGTCCGGTGCGGAGTCCAGCGCCTCCAGCCAGCGGCTCATCCGGGTGTCGACCAGCACCACCTCCTCGTCCGAGCGCGGGCTGCCATGGCAGCACAGCACGTCGCCGAAGCCGCGCACCCGCAGCGTCACCGGGTGCGGTAGGCCGGCCAGCAACTCCAGCAGGTCGGGTCGCAGTTGGCCGGCCGCCCACGGCGCGATCGGATCCGCTATCTCGACGCTGCCACCGTCAGCCAGGGTGACCAGTTCCCGATCCGCATTGCCGCGTACCCAGATCACCTTTTCACCCAAGCCGATCAGCCGATCCAGCACCTGGACCGGCTGCGGTCCGGACGCGATGTCGCCGGTCAGCACGATGCGCTCGGCGGCCTGCACGTCGGGCTCGGCCAGCACCGCGTCCAGCGCCGGCAACACACCGTGGATATCGGACAGCACAGCTACCGAGGCAAGCATGCGCCTCATGCTAGGTCGCCGAGCCACAGTAACGGAGCACACTTCGGCTGACAGCGAACTCACTGGTTGACTCTCGAGTAGGTCGAGGCGGAAGGGTCGTCGGTATGGAGGACGAACTGCTGGGCATCGGCAGGATGGCTGCGCTGAGCGGCCTCACCGTCAGCGCACTGCGGTTCTACGACGGTGCCGACGTGCTGGTACCGGCAGCGGTCGACGCTGCCACCGGCTATCGGCGCTACCACCCGGACCAGCTGCGGCTGGCACGGCTGATCGGCCATCTGCGCCGGGTCGGGATGCCGGTCGCCGAGATCCGCGCGGTGATGCTGTCGCCGGAGTCGGCCGAGCCGATCCTGGATCGCCAGCTGGCCCGGTTGGAAGCACAACTGACCAACGCGCACAGGGAGTTCTCCATCGCCCGATCCCTGCTGAAGATGGAGAACAGCCTGATGGTCACCTTGCGCACACCTATTGCCGAACTGCTCGCGGCGCTGGCCGACGTCCGGTACGCGGTCAGTGCCGATCCGGAATTGCCCATGCTCGGCGGCGTCCTCTTCGACGTCGGCGAGGATCGGCTTCGGCTGGTCGCAACCGACCGGTTCCGGATGGCAGTGTCGGCCGTTGCGGCGACGGCGGTCGCCGGTGCGCCGCTCGAGGTGCTGGTGCCGGCCGGCCTGGTGGACGAGGTGATCGCCGGGCTGACCGGTCAGGACGGCCCGGTCACCATCGAGGTGCACGATGCGGTGGTCAGCTTCCGCTGCGCCGACAAGGTGATCACCGGCCAGCGGCTGGAGCAGGACTTTCCGAACTATCGGCCGTGGGCCGCACGCTCCGGGCCAAGGCAGGCCCCGATCGACGTGCCGACGCTGCGCGCCGCACTGCTGCTGGCACCGACCGAGGCGCGGGTCAGGGACAGTGACGGCACCGGCTACCAGCTGAGCCTGCTGAACGTCGGTCCAGACGGCGTCACGGTGGCCACCGATCCGATCGAGGGGACGGATGGGTTACGCGTCGGGGTGAACCGGGAGTTCCTGCTGGAGGCGCTGGCGGCCGGCCGAGGCGAGCAGCGGATGCTGGAGTTGGACGGGCCGATCGGGCCGCTGACCATCCGCAGCCCGGAATCGCCGGACAGCTACTCGCTGCTGATGCCGGTACGGCTGGACTGATCCGGCGCGGCACTGGCGGCTCCGGCATGCCAGGCGTCGTCGCGGTTCGGCACGCCAGCTGCCGAGAACGCCAGCCCGCACACCAGCAGCTCGCTGACGAACCACCACTGATTCTCGAACGACTGTTTGTTGAACAGGTCGAACGCGTACAGCACCACCGCGCAGCCGATCAGCAGGCCGGCCGGTGTGCGGGCGATCCGTCGATGCACCAGCCAGTAGGCGGCGAGCAGCGCGAGCACCGGCACCGCCGGCGCGATCGGTGACGGCAGGAAGTGCCACAGCGAGATGGAGTCGAACCTGGCCACCCCGTGTACGAAGAAGTCGACCGTGCAGCCCTTGAACCTGCCGGGGTTGGCGAAGAACCACGGCGCGCTGACCGCGGCCGCCAGGCCGGCAGAGTACGCGGTGCGCCGCAGGCCGAACTGCGGCCACATCGCCAGCACCGGCAGCAGTAGCGCGATGTGTTGCTTGGTGGCTAACGCCAAGGCGAACAGCACCACCGCCCACGCCGTGCGGCCGGTGAACAGCGCGCAGGTGCCGAGCAGCAGGAAGCCGAGCAGCAGGCTCTCGTTCCAGGCCTGCTGGGCGACCCGAAGCGTTCCGGTGAGCGACATCGCCAGCGCCAGCAGGATCAGCGCGTCGCCGCGCCGACCAGTCCTGCCCCGGCTGACCAGTGTGCGGGCCAGCACCGCCCAGCCGAGCAGCAACACCGCCACCTCGGAGTAGCGCGCGTCGTCGAAGACCGCCCAGCCAGGCCAGGCCGAGAGGAAGGTCGCCGGTAGGTAGTTGAAGCAGGTGGCGGTCTGGCCGGTCGGGATATCGGTGTAGGAGATCACGTAGGGGTTGATGCCATGCAGCAAACCGGCTGACGCCTGCTGGAAGATTTGCCAGACGTCGATCTCCGGTCGGTGCGACCAGGCCACGATGGCCAGTTCGGTCAACCCGAGCACGACCATGGTCAGCCAGGTGCCGGGCAGCTTCCGACGTCCGGGCGGCAGCAGCACCAGCACCGCGATGGCCAGCGTGGCCAGCGCGGTGAGCACCAGCACGCCGTGGAATCCCCAGACGCGCTGCACATTGCCGATCGGCGGCTTGTACAACTGCACCGCGACCGAGATCGCCACCGCCAGCACCACCGTGCGACGTCGAACGTGGTGCTGCCAGCCGGTCAGCACCACGAAGAGCACGGCGGCTGCCCCAACCCCGACCGCGATCTGGTTGAAGAACCGGCCGGTGGTGGAGTAGCTGCAGGCCGCGGTGACCACGGCGGCGACCAGCAGCAGCACGTCCGCGCCGTACCGGCCGCGCGACGCGGTTTCCTCAGCTATCGCAGGGCTGGCTCCTGTAGTGCGTCCGGCCCCGATCACCGGAGCATTCTGTCACAGCGGCCAGTCGGCCCTCGTCACCTCACCTCCCCGGACCTCCACGGTCAGCGCAACCGGCCCGGTGGGGCGCAGATACAGCTCATACCGCCCTTCGGGCAGTTCGCCGAACACCGCGGTATGACTGGTCCGCCCACCGGCCGTGCGGGCCAGCACGCCGACATGCGGCAGATGGGACCAGCTGGGCGGCCCGGCCGAGACCGGCCGGGCCTCCACCTCGCAGCCGGCCGCCTCGGCCGGCATGCTGAGCACCAGTGCGCCGATGTCGTCCCCGATGTCGAGCAGCACCGGTCCCTGGCCGGCGTGCGCGTTGTGCGCCTCCATCTCCGGCTCAGCTCGCCGGAACGGGCGGCTTGGTCTGGTACCCACCGGCCGGCGTGCCCAGGTACGGGAAGTGCGGCAGGAACGGCGAATTGGCGTTGCTGGTGCCGTCGTTCAGCACCGCCGCCGCCCCGTCCGGCGTGAAGGACGGATCCACCAGCGGAATGGTGGCGCCGGCGATGGCTCGCAGTTCGATGGCCACCGTATCGTCGATCAACCTGCGGCCGTTGGGGAATCCGGCCGGATCACCGGCTATCAGCCCGATCGGGTTCGGGTTCGCGGTGGCCGGCACCGCCAGGTTGAGCCGCAGCAGGTCGGCCAGCACCGGACCGGTGTTGTTCTGGAAGCCGGGCACCACACCCTTCGGGATGCCGGTCAGCAGAATCGCCTGCAGATCCACCCGCGGCTTGGTGTAGGCGGCCAGGTGCGGGAAGACGCCGGGATACAACACCGGCAGCAGGCCGGCCAGTTCCGGCTTGCGGACGTACTTGGCGAACCGGCCGTCCTGGTGCGGATCCAGCGCGTTCCACAGGTCCTTCTCCGCCATCGGCACGATGACCTCGTTGAACAGCGGGTTGCCCAGCCGGGACACCTGCCGGTACGGGCCGTACTGCGCCGAACGTCCGGCGTCGTCGTGCACCGAGGACTTGCGTCGGCTGGCGCTGGCCCATACCCCGATCACCGATGCCGGATCCAGCACGTCGTGCGGCGACCGGCCGTGCCGGGTCACGTCGGTGAACGGCAGTTGCAGCGCGATCGTGTGCACGTTCAGGCCCTGGCCGCCGTTCACGCCGACCGCGTTGGCCGACGGGATCAGATGGGCCGCCTCGAACGGCCGCAGCGTGCCCAGGTCGAAGATGCTGCCCAGGTCGACATGGAAGCTCTCGGCGCGCTGGCCGGCGAAGACCCGCCGGCCGTGCCCCAGGTTGTGCACGGCGGCCTGGGTGAAGGTCGCGCCGTAGTTGGGCGTGCTGCGGACGCCGACGTTCACCGGCGGCACGGTGAGGTGCCGGCCCAGTACCTGGCCATGGCCGGCGGCGTCCCAGTCCCAGCCGTGGTCCTCGCCCCGATCGACCCTGGTGACCGAGTAGAACTGCGGCCGGTTCCAGTGGGCGGTGTCGGTGATCGAGCTGATCGGACCGGTGTTGTACAGGAAGGTGTCTTCGTTGATCACCTTGGTGGCGAACCGGAACTGGTAGCTGATGTCGGCTCGTGCGGTGCCCGAGTTCGAGATGTGGATCTCGTACAGCACGTCGTCGCCGAACTCGTAGAAGTTGGGCCCGCCATAGGGCAGCTGGAACGGAATGAAGTTGGCGATCAGCGTTACGTAGCCGGGACGATCCGGGCTGACGAAGGCGTAGACGTCGGTGTTGTCAGCGACCGGATCCTTCGAGATCTCTGGTGCTTCGCGATGCGACGACATCAGCCCTCCCGCTGCTTGAGCGCGGCCGCGCGAGCGAGCCGGGCGACCAGGTCCGGGTCGTGCACCGTCACCTCATGCTCGCCCACCAGCAAGGACACGCTGCCGCTGGTGGGATCGCTGACGTGCGCGATCAGCGGCTGGGCATCGGTCGGCAGGACAGCGGCCGGTTGGCCGTCGGCCGAGCCCGGCAGCGCGCTGGCGACACCCACCGCCGCGGCACCGGCGCCGGTGGCGATGAGGAAGTTTCGCCTGGTGGAATCTGGCATTGCGATAACCCTTTCCCACGCGATTGGAGCGAACGCCCGGCACGCGGCGAGCAGGGTTGGATACGGTGCAGACGTCCGCAGGGGTCGAACCGGCCCGACTCCTCCCCCCCGTTCGAACTTCAAAGAGCCGGTTCATCCCTAGTTCGTCGCCGGCCGAGCACCGGATGGTGAGATTCCCGTGATTTTTCGCGGTGGGATACCGGCAATCGGAGCTAATCGTTGCCATCCGGCACGACGAGACGGCAACGCCCGCCGCCGGAATACTCCGACGGCGGGCGCGCTGCGACCTTGGGGGCTAGATCAGGCCGAGGTCGGCGACCGCGTCCCGCTCACCGACCAGCTCGGCGATCGAGGCATCGATGCGGTCCCGGGAGAACTCGTCGATCTCCAATCCCTGCACGATCTGCCAGCTACCGTTCACCGACCGGGCCGGGAAACCGGCGACCAGGCCTTCCGGAATGCCGTATGAGCCGTCGGAGACCAGGCCGACCGAGGTCCAGTCGTCCGCCGCGGTGCCGTGCACCCAGTCGTGGACGTGGTCGATGGCGGCCGAGGCGGCCGAGGCGGCCGAGGACGCGCCGCGGGCCTCGATGATCGCCGCGCCGCGCTTGGCGACCGTCGGGATGAACTCGTTCTCCAGCCAGGACTGGTCGTTGACCAGTTCGGCGGCGTTCTTGCCGGCCACCTCGGCGTGCAGCAGATCCGGGTACTGGGTGGCCGAGTGGTTGCCCCAGATCGTCATCCTGCGAATGTCGGTGACCGGCTTGCCGGTCTTGGCCGCGAGTTGGCTGATCGCCCGGTTGTGGTCCAGCCGCATCATCGCGGTGAACCGGTCGGCCGGCACGTCCGGGGCGTGCGAGCGGGCGATCAGGGCGTTGGTGTTGGCCGGGTTGCCGACCACCAGCACCCGAACGTCGTCAGCCGCACCGGCGTTGATCGCCTCGCCCTGCGGCTTGAAGATGCCGCCGTTCGCCGAGAGCAGGTCGCCGCGTTCCATGCCCGCGGTGCGCGGCCGGGCGCCGACCAGCAGCGCCACGTTCACCCCGTCGAAAGCGGTGCGGGCGTCGTCGGTGATGTCGACGCCGGCCAGCAGCGGGAACGCGCAGTCGGACAGTTCCATCGCGGTGCCCTCCGCAGCCTTCAACGCGGGGGTGATCTCCAGCAGCCGCAGCCGAACCGGCGTCTCGCGGCCGAGCAGTTCGCCGGCCGCGATGCGGAAGAGCAGGCTGTAGCCGATCTGTCCGGCCGCGCCGGTCACGGTCACATTCACGGGAGTAGTCGTCATGTTGGTGACATTACCGCCGGTCAGATGCTCATCCGTAAGCCGGGGACCGTCACCTAGAGTTAAAGACAAAAGGCGCGCCGAGAGGAGTTGCATTCGACGAACGTTGCGCTGCCAGCTTACGGTTTCACCCACTGAACTATGGCAATTCTTGGACGATGATGGTTGCCTATCTGTGTTTGATAAGGTAAAATCGAACACATGATCGAGCAGCTGGCTACCGCTCCGGATAGCGCGCTGCTCGCCGCGGTCATGGAGCTGGAGGCGGAGCTTTCTCGCTTGCAATACCGGCAGCTTTCGGTGCTGGCCGAGCTGAACTCCCGCAACGTGCCGAGCACTTTGGGCTTTCGCGGGTTGGCTGATCTGATCTCCGTGCAGGTGCGGTGCACTCGTGCCGAGGCGCGTAAGCGGGCGCAGGCCGTCGAGCGATTCGGTGCTCGGCGGAGCCTGACCGGCGAGCCGCTCAGCGCGAAGTTTGTGGACACCGCCGAGGTTTTCGCCGCTGGCGAGATCGGGCCGGAGCACGCGGCGGCGATCGCCGATACGATTGAGGCGATTCCCGCGAAGGATCAGGCTGAGCACGCCACTCCGGTCGAGACCACGCTCCTTGAGCATGCTCGTACTAGCGATCCGCGCACGATCCGGCTGCTGGGTCAGCGGATCTTGGCTCATCTGGATCCGGACGGGCCGAGCCCGGACGAGCAGCGGATGCAGCAGGCCCACCGGCGAGTCTCGCTGAACCGGCTCGAAGACGGCACCGGACTGCTGGAAGGACGACTGTCGCCGACCTGCCAGGCGATCTGGGAGGCCATCCTGACGCCGCTGGCAGCCCAGCGACCGGACGACGAGCTCGGCCCGGATGAGCGGAACTCGGCGCAGCGGCTGCATGACGCGTTCGAGGAAGCCGGCCGCCGACTGCTCGCTACCGGCGACCTGCCGAACCACGCCGGCCTGCCCAGCCAGCTGATCATCACCATGAGCCTGACCGACCTGGCACGCCGGGCCGGCCGGGCCACCACCCACCACGGCGGCACAATCAGCATCGCCGATGCTCTGCGGCTGGCGGCCGACGGTCACGTCCTGCCCGCGATCCTGAACGATGCCGGCGGCATCCTCGCCTACGGCACCGGCCACCGACTCGCCACCCCCGGCCTACGCAAAGCCGCCTTCGCCCGAGACCGTGGCTGCACCTTTCCCGGCTGCGCCCGCACCGCCGCCCAGTCCGAGATCCACCACGCCACCGACTGGGCCAACGGCGGCGAAACCAACCTCGACAACCTCGCAATCGCCTGCGCGTATCACAACAACCACGCCCCCAAAATGGGCTGGCGGACCGTCCTGATCGACGGCGTCCCACACTGGCAACCACCACCCTGGCATCCGAACAAGCAGCCACTACGCAACTACCTGCACCATCCCGAGTTGCTCACCCAGCACGACGACGGGGATGCCAGGGTGCTTCAGCGTTGCGGCAAACCGAGTGCGACCACGATGGCGAACACGCCGAGCAGCCAGTAACACGCCACGTCGAAGGACCGCCGGCGCACCCGCAACAAACCGGACTGCTCGTCGGACAGCACCAACCGCAGAAAACCGGCGACCAGCACGCCCACCGCCAGCACCCCGACCGCGCGTAGCCAGTGCTGCGGCGCGAGGAACACCGAACACACGCCGACCAGTTCGATCAGCAGCACCAAACCGAACGGGGCCTCGCGCAGATCCCTGCCGTGCACCGGTTCGTGCTTAGTCACCGGCGCGACGCTCGGCGGCGGCCACCACGTTGGACAGCAGCATCGCCCGGGTCATCGGACCGACGCCTCCCGGGTTCGGCGCGACATACCCGGCTACCTCGGCCACCTCGGCGGCGACGTCGCCGGCGATCTTGCCGTCCACCCGGCTCACTCCGACGTCCAGCACCGCTGCGCCGGGCTGCACCATCTCGGCGGTGATCAGGCCGGGCACGCCGGCCGCCGCCACCACGATGTCGGCCCGGCGCACCTCCGCCGCCAGATCCCGGGTGCCGGTGTGGCACAGGGTCACGGTGGCGTTCTCCGAGCGCCGGGTCAGCAGCAGCCCGAGCGGCCGGCCGACGGTCAGACCACGACCGATCACCGCAACCCGGGCGCCGGCGATCGGAACGTCGTAGCGTCGCAGCAACTCGATAATGCCCAGCGGCGTACAGGGCAGCGGGGCCGGCCGGCCGAGCACCAGCGAACCGAGGTTGAACGGGTGTAGCCCGTCGACGTCCTTGCCCGGATCCACCCGGCTGAGAATGGCGAATTCGTCCAGCCCGGTCGGCTGCTGCACCAGGAACGCGGTGCAGGCCGGGTCGGCGTTCAACTCGTCGACCACCGCCTCCACCTCGAGCTGGGTGCTGCTGGCGGGGAGTTCGCGCTGGATGCTGGCGATGCCCACCTCGGCACAGTCGCGGTGTTTGGCCGCTACATACCACTTGCTGGCCGGATCCTCACCCACCAGCACGGTGCCGAGGCCGGGCACGATGCCGCGTTCGGCCAGGGCCGCGATGCGCTGCTTCAGCTCGGACTTGATGGTGGCCAGAGTGGCCTTGCCGTCCAGAATGGTGGCTGTCACGTGGCCATTCTCCCATGCCGCACGAGGCGTCCCGGCTAACTGATCACCAGCCCCAGGTAGCGGGCGAACTCTACCGCCTGGGCAAGCTCAACCCGGGCACCGGTCAGGTTGACGACCCGAGGATCCAGGCCGTCCAGCACCGCACCGCGCAGATCCGCATCGGTCAGCGAGGCGTCGTTCCAACGCAGGCCACGCAGGTTCGCACCGGTCAGCACGCACCGGTCCAGCCGGGCAGCGACCACGTTGGCATCCACCAGCTTGCAGCCGGACAGGTCGAGCCCCCGCAGATCGGCACCACCGAGGGAGACCGCGGTGAAGTCACCACCGGACACCGTCACCGAGCGCAGCGGGGTGTCGACGAAGACCGAGCCGGTGAACTTGCACTCGATCAGCGCACTGTCGGTGAACCGGGTCCGGTTGAACGAGCAGGTGACGAACGCCGTGCGTAGATGCATCGAGCCGATCAGCTCGGCGCGGTCGAAGTTGCAGTCGGTGAAGGTGCACGCCTCGGTACGCCAGCCGTCCAGCGCCGCCTCGTCGAACCGACAGCGGGTGAACTGCCGCCGGCTCAGGGCCAGCCCGCGCAGATCGGTGCCGATGAAGTCCTCATCGCTGATCTCCTCGGCAGCCTCGAGCAGTTCGGCGAACCAGGGCGGCGGTTCAGTCATGCCCGGCGTCAGTGGGCGAAGTGCCGGGTGCCGGTGAAGTACATGGTGATGCCGTGTTGCTTGGCCGCCTCGACCACCACCGAATCGCGGATCGAGCCACCCGGCTGGGCGACCGCCCGTACGCCCGCCTCGGCCAGCACCTGCAGGCCGTCCGGGAACGGGAAGTAGGCGTCCGAGGCGGCGAACGAGCCGGCCGCCCGATCACCGGCCCGGGCGACTGCCAGCTTGGCCGAATCCACCCGGTTGACCTGCCCCATGCCGACCCCGACCGAGGCCGTGTCGCGTGCCAGCAGGATCGCGTTGGACTTCACCGCGCGGACCGCCCGCCACGCGAAGCTCAGCTCGGCGAGGTCGGCCTCGTGCAGCGCGTCCCCGCAGGCGAGCGTCCAGTTGACGGGGTCGTCACCGGGCGCGGCCACCGCATCGGCGTCCTGCAGCAGCATGCCACCGGAAATCGGCCGCAGCTCCGTGCCGAGCGGCCGGCGGCCGGGGATCACCAGCAACCGCAGGTTCTTGCTGCCGCTCAGCAGCTCCAGCGCAGCCGGATCGAAGGCCGGTGCCAGCACCACCTCGGTGAAGATCTCCTTGATCTGCTCGGCCAGTTCTCGGCTGACCGGTCGATTACAGGCGATCACCCCGCCGAAGGCCGAGACCGGATCGCAGGCGTGCGCCTTGCGGTGCGCCTCGGCGATGTCGGCGCCGAGGGCGATGCCGCACGGATTGGCATGCTTGATGATCGCCACGCACGGCTGCGGAAAGTCGAAGGCGGCCCGGCAGGCGGCGTCGGCGTCGAGATAGTTGTTGAAGCTCATCTCCTTGCCGTGCAGCTGGTCTGCCTGCGCGATGCCGGGCGGCGCGCCCTGCTGGATGTACAGCGCGGCACGCTGATGCGGGTTCTCCCCGTAGCGCAGCACCGCGGCCCGCTCCAACGCCATCCCGACATAGGGCGGAAAGACCGCCGAACCGGGCTGCTCGGTGGCGACGGCCGCCTCGGCGAGCATCGACTGCTCGCCGAACCAGTTCGCCACCGCGGCGTCGTAGGCGGCGGTGTGCGCGTACGCCCGGCCGGCCAGTTTCTGCCGAGCCACCAAGTCGAAACCTCCGCTGGCCACCGCGGTGAGCACCTCGGCGTAGCTTCCCGGATCGACCACGATCGCCACCGAGCCGTGGTTCTTCGCCGCCGCACGTACCATCGCCGGACCGCCGATGTCGATCTGCTCGACGATCTCGGCCGGGCTGGCACCGGCCGCCACCGTCTCCCGGAACGGGTACAGGTTGGCCACCACCAGCTGGAACGCCTCGATGCCCAGATCCTCGATCGTGGCGAGGTGTTCCGGATTGCCCTGGTCGGCCAGCAGGCCGGCGTGCACGTGCGGATGCAGCGTCTTGACCCGGCCGCCGAGGATCTCCGGAAAGCCGGTCACCTCCGCCACCGGTACGACCGGGATGCCCGCCTCGGCGATGGTGCTGGCGGTGCTGCCGGTGGACACGATCTGCACGCCGGCCTCGTGCAGGCCCCGCGCCAGGTCCAGCAGCCCTGCCTTGTCGTAGACGCTGATCAGCGCGCGCCGGACCGGGATCTGGGTCATCGGACGGCTTCCTCCTTCATGGAACGTCGTGCGGACGTCGTGCGGACGACTAACGGGACCTGCCGGTCGAGCGGCACAGCTGCCGAATGGTCTCCACGTACAGGGGTTTCTCGACCGCCTGGATACGCTCGCGCAGGCTGTCGACGGTGTCCTCGGCCAGCACCTCGACCGCGGCCTGGGCCAGGATCGGGCCGGAGTCCAGGCCGGCATCCACCCGGTGCACGGTCACCCCGGACACCCGCACGCCGTAGGCGAGCGCGTCCGCAACGGCATGCGCGCCGGGGAACGCCGGCAGCAACGACGGGTGGGTGTTCACCATCGGGAACCGGGCCACCGTCTCGGCTGCCAGCAACCGCATGAAGCCGGCGAGCGCCACCAGATCCGGCCGGTACTTGTCGATCGCCTCGACCAGCGCCGCGTCCCAGGCCGACCGGTCCGGGTAGTCCGCGAACGGCACCGCGAAGGTCTCCACCCCGGCCGCTTCGGCGCGTTGCATGGCCAGGCAGCCCGGACGGTCGGTGCCGGCGGCCACCACGGTGGCCGGGAAGTCCTCGGTCGCCGCGGCGTCCAGGATGGCCTGCAGGGTGGAGCCCGAACCCGAGGCGAGCACGACTAGCCGGGCGGTCACGCGGCCAACCCTACTGAACCCGGATGAGCGGGAGCCGGCCGGACCGTACGGCGCTGGGCCAGCCCTCAGCCGGCGTTGCGGGAACGGTCGGTGCTGGCGGCGCGGCGGCCTGCGGTGTCGTCTCCGGTGCGGCGGCCAGCCGGTCGGTCGGTGGCCGCGCCGGCGATCGCACGCAGCCGGACCCGGGCCGGTTCGACCACGGCCTCGGCGGCGGATCCCGCGCGCAGCAGGTCGATCAGCAGCCAACCGGCCGAGCTGGCCAGCACAAGCAGGCCGGCGCAGCCGCCGACCGCCCACCAGCTGGCTCCGATTCCGGCAAGCGCGCCGGTGCCGATGCCGCCGCTGCCCAGCGCGGTAAGCACGGCGAGCGACACCGCGGCGAGGGCGGCGACCACGGTCACGTCGACCAGCCGGCCGGGCCACGCCGCGCTTGAGCGAAGCAGCCGTACGGACAACCAGCCGGCGAGCAGCGCCACCGCCGCGATCGCCGACAGGCCGATGGCGGGAGCCGGACCGCCGGACGGAACCGCCGCCAGCAGCGGAAAGCTCGGCAGCCGGCCGTGGCTGGTGGACAGCGCCGAGATGCTGGTGTGGTTGCCGACCTGGAACCCCGGCCCGGTGAGGTAGCCGACGCCGGCCAGCGCGGCGTTCGGCGCCAACCCGATTCCGAGCAGCGCGACCGGCAGGCCGGCTACGCCCGGCGCCAGTTGGTGCTGGATGCTGCTCGCAGTGGACAGGTGCAGCATCAGCGAGGCCGCCACCAGCAGCGCACCCGCGCCCAGGTAGCAGCAGAGCACCGAGCCGGCGGCGCGGCCGATCCGCCGCTGCCGTTCGGACAACCGCTGCCACCGGGCGAGGCCAGCACGAGCGCAGCTGCCGACGATGCCGACGAACAGCGCGCCGGCCAGCGCGCTGGTCATGGCCGGTGCCTGGCTCGCCCCGATGCTGGCCCAGCCGGCGAGCAGGCCGGACGCGACGCCATAGCCGGTGGCCAGGCCGACCACCGGCGACCAGGATTCCGCGCGGCGAGCCTGGCCGGCGACCAGCCAGCAGAGCAACCCGGTGACCAGCAGCGGCACCAGCGTGACGGTCTCCCCGTTGAGCCGGATGCCGCCGTGCGCGGCGGCCAGCGCGAGCAGCGCTCCTGATTTCACCGCGGAGCTGGCCGGGCTGGTGTCGGCTCCGGGCACCAGCCAGACCGCGAAGGTGGGAATCGCACACCCGGCCACCGCGAGTAACAGCAGGCCGGCCCCGGAAAACACGCCGCGCCGGAACTGGGTCAGCCAGCCGGCGGGCAGGTCGTCGTCCCGGGTCATGCGTTCCAGGCTCGCAAAGGCCTCCGGCATCCGTGACCAGGCGCGCCGGGCGACCTCGTCACAGCAGTGTCGTCAACAGAGCCGGAGCGGTTATCGGTCGGCCGGGCGGCCGGAGTTGTTGGGCGGTGACGCCGGCGGGTGCCCGGCGGCAGGTCCGGCCGGGTAGCCGGGCGGTGGCCCAGGTGGATAGCCGGCGTTCGGGCTCGACGGATAGTTCGCGACGAACCCCGGTGGCGGTCCGGCCGGCCGACCGGCCGGATAGGTCGGCGTCGGCACCTGTGGATACCGCGGTACCGGCGGCTGATAGCCGCCAGGTGGGTAGCCCCCCGGTGGATAGCCCCCCGGTGGATAGCCGCCCGCCGGGTAACCCCCCGGTGGATAGCCGCCTGCTGGGTAACCGCCCGGCCAGCCGGCTCCCCCGCCGTAGCCACCAGGGCCCGGCGGGTAACCGGCCGGGCCGGGTGGATAGTTCGCGGGCCCGGCGAAACCACGCGGTTGTCCGACGGCCGCGAACAGATCGGCGGCGGCCTGCCGCTCGTTCAGCGCCCGGACGTTGGCCGCCTTGATCGCCTTCTGGCTGCCCTGCAACCAGCCGCGGGTGAGCACCGCCGCCTGGGTCAGCGCGGTCAGCAGCCCGGCCACCGAACCGGCCTGGATGGTGGCGCTGTCCGGCTTGGCAACCATGCCGCCGAGAATGATGACGGCGGCCGCCGCCGCCAGGAACACCGCGGCCGGCGGGCTCGCCCTCTCATGCGGCCGACCCGCCAACAACTGGTTCACCGTCAACCCTGCGGCAGCCAGTACCAACCCGATGCCGGTCGCGCCGGTGCCCGAGTAGAAGCCAGGCAGGCCGCCGCCGGAATCACCTGCCGTGCCGAACCAACCGAGGAAACCCCAGAGCACCATCGGCGCGGCCAGCCCGGCGCCGATCACGTCCCACAGTCGGGTGCGCACCACCGCTGCGGCGGGTAGCTGATCGAGCTGGCTCATCCGACAAATCTAGCTCGGCTCGGCCGGGGCGGAGTCGCCGCGCCGACCGAGCCGAACGTAGCCGTCGAAGGCCGAGCCGAACGTAGCCGTCGAAGACCGAGCGTCAGCCGCGTCGGGGCAGCTTGCCGCCGGTGTCGGTGAACCGCTTGAAGGCCAGCGCGGTGCCGACCAGGACCGCGAGCAGGGTGATCCAGTAGCCGTAGCTATGGCCCTTGTCGATCCGTACCCCGAACGCGCCGTTCACCCCGCCGGTGTTGCCCGGTACGACGAACAGCGCGAGCAGTTCGCAGAGCAGCGCGAGTCCGAAGCCGCCCAGCACCACCAGCCGGGTGACGAACGGGAATCGAATCCGGGCGATCAGTTCCGCGGCCAGCAGCAGCGCGGCCAGCAGGGCCACCAGCGCCCCGAACCAACCGAAGAAGCCGTGCCAGGCGCTGACCGACGCGCTCGTCTTGCCGATGCCGGCCACCGTGAGCGTGTACTTGTAGAAGTGCAGCAGCGAGAAGATGAAGGCCACCACGCCGGCTGCGATGATGCCCCAGTCCATCGGATCCACGGTGCGCGGGTTGAAGTTCTGCAGGGCCGTCCGGTCGTAGTTGGCGAACTGCCCGCCGAAGCCGGCAGCCGCGGTCTGGAATCCGCCCGGCGTGGCCGGCGGCTGCTCCTGGTAGGTACCCGGCGGAGGTGGTGGCGGGTAACCCGGCGCCGGAGCCTGGTGCTGGCCGGCCGGCGCTTGGGCGGCCGGAGCTTGCGCGGCCGGTGCCTCGGTGCCGGGTGGCGGCGGCGCGTAGGCCGGCGGTGGCTGGTATCCCGGTGCTGGCTGCTGGTAGCCGCCTCCGGCGGGCGCCGCACCAGCAGGAGCCGGCGGCGGTGGCGCGGACTCGTACCCGGAGTTGTACTCGCCAGGACCGGCCGGGTCGCTCGGTGTTTCAGTCATGTCGCTCTCCTAGCTGATGGCTTCATAGCGAACACACGGCTTTCAGGCGTGCTCAAGCTATACCCAGCCACGTCGAGCGAACAGAGGACGCGCACTACCGGTGCGGGAACGGCGAGAGCTGCTGCCCGGGCCAACCGGCCGCTACTACCACAAACCACCAGCCGGACGGTCAGCCCAGCAGTTGCCGCATCAGCCGGGCGGTCTCCGAGGGAGTCCGGCCGACCTGCACGCCGGCTGCCTCCAGCGCCTCCTTCTTGGCCTGCGCGGTGCCGGACGAACCGGACACGATCGCGCCGGCGTGACCCATCGTCTTACCCTCCGGCGCGGTGAAGCCGGCGACGTAGCCGACCACCGGCTTGGTGACGTTGGCGGAGATGAACGCCGCGGCGCGTTCCTCGGCGTCGCCGCCGATCTCACCGATCATCACGATGGCCTCGGTCTCCGGGTCGTCCTGGAACGCGCGCAGGCAGTCGATGTGCGTGGTGCCGACGACCGGGTCGCCACCGATGCCGACCGCCGAGGAGAAGCCGAGGTCGCGCAGCTCGTACATCATCTGGTAGGTCAGCGTGCCGGACTTGGAGACCAGGCCGATCGGGCCAGCACCGGTGATGTTGGCCGGGATGATGCCGGCGTTGGACTTGCCGGGGCTGATCAGGCCGGGGCAGTTCGGGCCGACGATTCGGGTACGCGGCTCGCCCCCGCCCGATTTCGCGAGGTTGTAGGCCCAGGCGGTGGTGGTGTCGTGCACCGGCATGCCTTCGGTGATCACCACGGCCAGTGGGATCTCGGCGTCGATCGCCTCGATCATCGCGTCCTTGGTGAAGGCCGGCGGCACGAACAGCACCGTGACGTCGGCGCCGGTCTTACCGATCGCGTCGGCCACCGAGCCGAACACCGGCACCGAGGTGCCGTCCACGTCCACCGTCTCGCCGGCCTTGCGCGGGTTCACGCCGCCGACGATGTTGGTGCCGGAGGCGAGCATCCGGCGGGTGTGCTTCATGCCTTCCGAGCCGGTCATGCCCTGCACGATGACCTTGGAATCGGCGTTCAGGAAGATGGCCATCTTCGCTCAGGCTCCCGTGTTGGCTAGTTCGGCGGCTTTGGCCGCGCCGTCGTCCATGGTCTCGGCGAGGGTGACCAGCGGATGCGCCGCCTGCTGCAGGATCCGCCGCCCCTCCTCGACGTTGTTGCCGTCCAGCCGGACGACCAGCGGCTTGGTGGCCGCACCGCCGAGCATGGCCAGCGCCGTGACGATGCCGTTGGCGACCTCGTCGCAGGCGGTGATGCCGCCGAAGACGTTGACGAAGACCGACCGCACGGATTCGTCGCCGAGCACGATCTCCAGGCCGTTGGCCATCACCTCGGCCGAGGCGCCGCCGCCGATGTCGAGGAAGTTCGCCGGCCGCACGCCACGCCCGCCTTGGGCGAGCTGCTCGCCGGCATAGGCGACCACGTCCAGGGTGGACATCACCAGCCCGGCTCCGTTGCCGATGATGCCGACCTCGCCGTCCAGCTTGACGTAGTTGAGGTGCTTCTCCTTAGCCTTGGCCTCCAACGGGTCGGCGGCCGCGACATCGGTCAGCTCGGCGTTGCCGGGCTGCCGGAAGTTGGCGTTGTCGTCCAGCGACACCTTGCCGTCCAGCGCCAGCACCGTGCTGCCGGCGCCGTCAGCCACCCGGGCCAGCGGGTTGATCTCGACCAGGGTGGCGTCCTGCCGGACGAAGACGTCCCACAGCCGGACCGCGGTCTCGGTGGCGGCGTCCAGCACCTCGGCCGGGAAGTTGGCCTCGGTCAGGATCCGGCGGGCCACCTCGGCGTCCACACCTACCGTCGCGTCGATCGGCACGCGGGCCAGCGCCTCGGGTCGTTCGACGGCCAGCTGTTCGATCTCCATGCCGCCCTCGGCCGAGGCCATCGCCAGGAACGTCCGGTTGGCTCGGTCCAGCAGGTAGGAGAAGTAGTACTCCTGCTCGATCTGCGCGCCCGGGTCGACCAGCACCCGGTGCACGGTGTGGCCCTTGATGTCCATGCCCAGGATCGTCCGGGCGGCGGACTCAGCCTCGTCCGGCGTCTTGGCCACCTTCACCCCGCCGGCCTTGCCTCGGCCGCCGGTCTTGACCTGGGCCTTGACCACCACCACGCCGCCGATGCGCTCAGCGATCTGACGGGCCTGCTCCGGAGTTTCGGCGACCTCGCCGAGCCCGACCGGCACACCGTGCGCGGCGAACAGCTGCTTCGCCTGGTATTCGAACAGATCCACGTAGCTTCCTCATCGTCGAAGGAGCGCTGCGTCCGCTCCGGCGGGGGCCGAAGGCCCGGCGCGGCGGAACTGCAGCCGCCCGTCAGGCTAGCCCTCGCTGCCGGTACGGCGCAGGGCGGCACTGCGCAGATGTTGGCCAGCGCACACAGCAGCAGGCGGACATATGCCACAGTGAGGTGGAGGGCTATTGAACTCCGGACATCAAGTGGGGGTGAATCGGGTGGCCGGTGCCGTGCGGGGTCTGCGCTACGGCCCCCGAATGCTGCTCACCGCCGCACTCGCTACCGGCGAGGAGCTGGTCTGGCTGGCGGCGCATGCGGTCACCTATCCCGGCGGCCTGCTCGCCGAGCGCTCGGAACTGAACGATCCGCGCTACCGCACCGACACCCTCTCGCCGGTGATGCGCGGGCTGATCACCGGCGACATCAACGCCGCCGGCCGGCCGATCCTGCTGGTACACGGCATCGCCGACAACCGATCCGCCTTCTCGGTGCTGCGCCGAACCTTGCGCCGGCGCGGCTACGGCCGGATCAGCACCATCAACTACTCGCCGCTCACCTCCGACATCCGGCGCGCGGCGGCGGACTTCGGCAAGCACGTGGAGCGGATCTGCGCTCAGACCGGGTACGAGCAGGTGTTCGTGGTGGGCCACTCGCTGGGCGGCATCATCGCTCGCTACTACGTGCAGTGCCAGGGCGGTGATCGGCGGGTGCACACCCTCGTCACGCTCGGCTCGCCACACTCGGGCACCTGGTTGGCCCGGCTGGCACCGCTGGTGCGGGTGGCCCGGCAACTGCAACCGGGCTCGGAACTGATGCGCGAACTCGCCGGTCCGGCGTCGGAATGCCACACCCGATTCGTGGCTATCTACTCCAATCGGGACGAAGTGGTACTGCCAAACCGCAGCGCCCGGCTCGATCACCCTGATCTGATGGTCACCCGGCTGCAGGTGTCTGGTGTCGGCCACCTCGCGCTGCTGGTGAACGGTGCGGTGATGCACGCGGTGGCCGGCGCACTGGCCGCTCGCGACTCCGCCGAGGACGCACTGGCCGAATCGCCGGCAAGTTAGGGCGTGCCTGACGGTTCCAGCTCCGCTCCGCGACGCTCGGGGAGCATCAGACACACCCTAGTTCGAAATTGGGTTTATCCCATATCGAACAGCAGAATCTCGGCTAGACGGGGCGAGTCCGGCTTGCTTCGAAGCAACCAGTCCGTTACGGTTCTGCATCGTCGTCGTGAACGATGTATCAAACCGGATCGTTCCGGGTAGCCAGTCGGATCAACCCCGTCAAAGAAGAACGGTGAAGGAGCATGCGTGGGTCGTCATAGCGCTCCACGCGCGGCTGATGTGATCGCCGCAGCTACCCTCACCAACTCCCTCCCCACCCCGCCGGCCCGTCGTCGGCATGCCGCGCCCAAGCCGGTGTGGCGTCGCGCACACGTGGTGCCGACCGCCGCGGTGGTACTGACCCTGTTCGTCGCCTCGGATGCGCTGCATCTGTCCGGCGGCATCGGGCACGCCGACGCCCTGAACCGAAGCGCGGCCGACGTGCAGGGCAGCACCGACCTGTCGGCGCTCGCCTCCGGCGCGCAGGCCAGCCAGCTCATCGCCGGCAGCCAGCGGGTGTCGCGCTCCAGCCGCACCGTCGTGCTGCCCGGCACGAGCAGCTACACCTACCAGGCCCGGCCTGGGTTGCCGGCCATCAACCCGGACAAGACCGTGCCCGGCGTCTGGATCCGGCCGAGCGCCGGGCCGGAGACGTCCTGCTTCTGCATGCGGTGGGGCGTGATGCATGAGGGCATCGACCTGGCCGGGCCGATGGGCTCGCCGATCGTCGCGGTGGGCGACGGCGTGGTGGTGGCCGCCGGACCGGCCGACGGTTTCGGGCTGTGGGTGGTCATCCAGCACGACAATGGCGACTATTCGGTCTATGGCCACATGTATCACTACTACGTCACCGTCGGTGAGCATGTGAAGGCCGGCGAGCACATCGCCGACATCGGCGCCAACGGCCAGTCGACCGGCCCGCACCTGCACTTCGGCGTGATGCACGGCAGCTTCATGGGTCCCTACATCGACCCCATTCCGTGGCTCAAGGCCCGCGGCATCAACATCGGCGACTACACGCCGGACGGCTGATCGCCGCGTCCTCGGATAGCGGCGCCCTGGCCTGGTCGGTAGCGGCCGGATAACAGCGCGCTCAGCTCCATCAGCCATACTCGCTCTGCCGACCCCTCACCACCGCGGACCAGGAGAGCATGCTGAGCGACCTCGCCATCAAGCGCCGCTCGCTGCCGCCCTTGGAGTTGCCGGCGGCGATCATCGCCGAAGGCCGGCGGGCGATCGCGCTGCGCTGGCTGCTGTCTCGGGTGCTGGTGCTGGCCATCCTGGTGTTCGCACGGGAGGACGGGGTGTCCGGTGACGTGGCCTACTACGCCACCAGCCTGCACCAGTTGTTCTCCGGCGCCGGGCTGGGCAACACGCTGCAGGAGTATCCGCTGCCGGTGCTGTTGATCCTGCTCCCGCCGTTCCTGCTCGGCGCGCTGAACCAGGTGGCCTTCAAGATCCTCTTCGCGCTGTCCATGTTGTTCGTCGACGCCGCCTTCACCGGCCTGCTCTGGCGTGGCGACGGCCGGCGACGCGGCGACGCGGTCAACCTGTGGCTGTGGTTCGTACCGGCGTTGGGACCGCTGGCGTACTTCCGGTTCGACCTGGTGCCGGCGGTGCTGGCCGGCGGTGCGGTGCTGGCCGCGATCCGCCGCCCGAAGCTGGCCGGAGTGCTCACCGCGCTGGGCGCGGCGCTGAAGCTGTGGCCGGTGGTGATGCTGCCGACGTTCCTGCTCCGCCGGTCCGACCGCCGGCCGGTGCTGATGGGTTTCGTGCTGACAGGGGTGGTGATCGGCGGGTTGTCGCTGGCGATCGGCGGCCTGCGCCGGACGCTGTCGCCACTGCACTGGCAGTCCGCCCGTGGCCTGCAGATCGAGTCGATCGCGGCCACCCCGCTGATGGTGGCGCGGGCGGTGCACCCGGTCGGAGTGTGGACCGTGCACATCTCGCAGTACAAGGCGTTCGAGATCTTCGGCGCCGGCGTCCGGCTGATGATCGCGGTGACGACGGTGCTGACCGTGCTCGGTGGGCTGTTGCTGATTCTGCTGTGGTGGCGTTCGCTGCGGCTGCACACGCCGTCGGCCGAGACGCTCGGGTGGCTCTTCCTGGCCACCGCGCTGATCGTCACGGTGACCAACAAGACGCTCAGCCCGCAGTACCTGCTGTGGCTCGGTGGCCCGATCGCGGCGCTGGCGGTACGAGCGCCGAGCAACCAGGCGGTACGTACCTTCGCCCGGGTGCTGCTGGTGACCGCGGTAGCCACCCAACTGACCTATCCCATTGGGTACGACGCGATCCTGAAGACCCACTCCTGGATGCCGGTGGTGGTGCTGGATCTGGCCATCCGCAACGGCCTGCTGATCTGGCTTACCTGGTACGCGGTGCGGCAGGTGTGGCGACAGACCCGGCCGCTGGCTGGGTAGCGCGCTGAACCAGGTCTATACCGGGCGGCGCGGTCGGTTAATCGGTTGAGTCGAGCAGACCATCGACATCGCGTCGTAGCTGGTCCGGGTCGACCTTCGGTAACTGCCGCCGGCGTTCGATGAGCTCGGCCGGCGCCGGTCCTGACCGGCGTATTGCCTGCAAGTCGGCGACCTCCCGAACCGTTCTGCGCCTCATGCCAGGCAGCGTATCGCCGACCACGACTCCTGGCAGGAGGAAGTGTGGTCAACCAACCAGCACGGCGATTCCTTGGAAGAGCAATGCGATACCGAAGAGGGCGATGCCCGCGCAGATGATCCGGTTCTGTATCAACATCCGGCGCCAACGATCTACCACCATGTTCCGCCGGGTGGCAGGGACCGCGGCGTCGGTGAAGTCGGTATAGCGCTCTGCCCAGCCTCGCCAGTTCAGCGCGACCGCCGTTCCCGCACCCACCAGGGCTGCACCGAGCAACGCACTAAAGATCCCCTCGGCGAGCGACGAAACCGAGGACATGGGCAGCTCCTTGCTTCGCTTTAGAGCTTTTCCAGCGGGGCGAAGCGCAGCACCAGCCACTTGGCACCGAGGCTGCCGAAGTCGATCTCGGCCTGGGCCTTCTCGGCCACGCCGCGCAACGCGATCACGGTGCCCATGCCGAACCCGTCGTGGTTGACCCGGTCCCCCACCTCCAGCTGCGGAATCGGGCGCTCAAGCTTGCTCCCGCCGAACGACAGCGCAGGACCGGAGCTGGTGCGCACCCGAGGCTTGGCGCGGTAACCGTGATCGGAGTACTGGCCACTGCCGCGCTCGTCCGGATAGCCGCTGAACGGCTGCCGATCGACCGCGCCGGACCAGCGCACGTGCTCGGCCGGCACCTCGTCCAGGAACCGGGACGGCGGGTTGTAGGTCGGCGCTCCCCAGGCCGAGCGGGCCACCGCCCGGCTGAGGTAGAGCCGCTGCCGCGCCCGGGTGATGCCGACGTAGGCCAGCCGGCGCTCCTCGGCCATCTCGGTCGGCTCACCCAGGCTGCGCTGGTGCGGGAAGATGCCGTCCTCCAGACCGGTCAGGAACACCACCGGGAACTCCAGGCCCTTGGCGGTGTGCAACGTCATCAAGGTGACCACGCCACCACTGGCATCCGGTACCGAGTCGGCGTCGGCGACCAGCGAGACGTGCTCCAGGAACGCGTCCAGGTCGGCCGGCTCGTCCATCTGGGCGCGCTGCTCCTCGAACTCGGCGGCCACGCTGACCAGCTCGCGCAGGTTGTCCACCCGGCCTTCGTCCTGCGGGTCGTGGCTCGCCTCCAACTCGGCCAGGTAACCGGTCTTGGCCAGCACCTGCTCGATGATGTTGCTCGGCGAGCCGTGCTCCTCACTCGCAGCGATCTCCCGCAGCTCGCCGAGCAGCTTGACGAACTCGGCTATCGCGTTGGCCGAGCGGGTGGCCAGTCCGGGAATGTGATCGGCCCGGATCAGTGCCTCGGCGAACGGGATCCGCTCCTGCTCGGCGAACGCGTCGACGAAGCCCTCGGCTCGATCGCCGATGCCCCGGCGCGGGGTGTTCAGGATCCGGCGCAGGCTGACCAGGTCGGTCGGGTTGGCCAACACCCGCAGATAGGCCAGCGCGTCGCGAACCTCGCGCCGCTCGTAGAACCGCACCCCGCCGACCACCCGGTAGGGCAGTCCGAGCCGGATGAAGATGTCCTCGAACACTCGCGACTGCCCGTTGGTCCGGTAGAAAACCGCCATGTCGGAGGGCTGGGCCAGCCCGGCATCGGTCAGCGCGTCGATCTGCTGCGCCACCCAGCGCGCCTCGTCGTGCTCGTTCTCGGCGACGAAGCCGACGATGTGCTCACCGCCCCCGGCGTCGGACCACAGGTTCTTCGGCCGCCGGTCCGGGTTGCGCGCGATCACCGCGTTGGCGGTGTTGAGGATCGTCTGGGTGGACCGGTAGTTCTGCTCCAGCAGGACGGTACGGGCATCCGGATAATCCCGTTCGAACTCGTCGATGTTGCGGATGGTCGCGCCGCGGAAGGCGTAGATGGACTGGTCGGCATCACCGACCACGCACAGCTGCGCCGCCGGCAGGGACAGCTCCGGCATCGCCCTGCACAACTCGGCGACCAGCATGTACTGGGCGTGGTTGGTGTCCTGGTACTCGTCGACCAGCACATGCCGGAACCGCCGCCGGTAGTGCTCGGCGACGTCGCTGTTGGTCTGCAGCAGCTGCACCGTGGCCATGATCAGGTCGTCGAAGTCCATCGCGGAGGACTCGGTCAGCCGCTGTTGGTAGCGCTGGTACACCTCGGCAATCGCTCGCTCGGTCGCGTTGCTGGCCCGCTCGGCGTACTCACGCGGACCGATCAACTCGTTCTTCTGGTTCGAGATCTGCACCGACAGCGACCGGGCCGGATACCGCTTCGGATCCAGGCTCAGCTCCCGGGTGACCAGGGTGATCAGCCGGCGCGAGTCGTCGGCGTCGTAGATGGAGAAGGACGAGCGGATACCCAGATGCTTGGCCTGCGCCCGCAGGATCCGTACGCACATGGAGTGGAAGGTGGACACCCACATGGCGTTGGCGCGCGGGCCGATCAGCGCGGCCACCCGCTGCTTCATCTCGGCGGCCGCCTTGTTGGTGAAGGTGATCGCGAGGATCTCACCCGGCCGGGCATCGCCGGAGGCGAGCAGGTGGCCGATCCGCTGGGTGAGCACCCGGGTCTTGCCCGAACCGGCACCGGCCACGATCAGCAGCGGCGTCCCACGATGCAGCACCGCCGCACGTTGTTGCGGGTTCAGTCCGGTCAGCAGCTCGTCCGGATCGGCCGGTCGTCGGCCGTAGCTCGTCTCCGGCGGCGCCGGGTCGGCCATGGTGTCCGGGGCGGCCATGGTGTTCGAGGCGGACCTCGCGTCCGGTGTGGTGGGTTCGGCGGTCATCGCCGCTCAGCCTACTTTCGACCACCGACGAAACGCGCCGCCTTGCCGCTCAGACCTCGTGCACGGGGGAACCGGGTTGCCGCCGTCGCGGCCGGCGTGGCACGATCGGAGCATGCCTACGACCGGCGCAGTGTTCTTTTATGGGTTCCGCAGCGCGGCACCCATCGCGACCGGTTGAGCTGACCACACCGACCACCGCCCTGGGCCGCTTCGGACCCGGGGCGGTTTGGCGTTCCAGGGCACCGGCGGCCCCAGCCAGCAGCCATCGCTGGCTTGATCGAGAGGACCGCCGTGAGCACCACCGCACTACCCGATTCGGTAGCGATCGACCCAGTAGCGACCGACCCGGTAGCGACCGATCCAGTGCCGGTCGACGACCCGGCCGCCGTGCAGACCCTGCGCACCCAGATCGACGCGCTGGACACCGCCATCGCTCACCTGATCACCGAACGCGCCCAGCTGTCCCGGCGGGTGCAGAACGCGCGGCTCAGTGCCGGTGGTCCGCGGGTCGAGCTCGGCCGGGAACGCGAGATCTACGCGCATTACCGTGGTGCGCTCGGCGGTACCGGTGGCGCGGTCGCCGAGGCGATCCTGCGGCTCTGCCGGGGCAATCGCTGAGAGCCAGCCGGACGAAACCCCGCGAGGTCAGACGATCCGGCGCTGGGCCGCCCATCGGGTGAGCTGATGCCGCGAGGACAGCTGCAACTTGCGCAGCACGTTCGAGGCGTGGGTTTCCACCGTCTTGATCGAGATGAACAGCTCACCGGCGATCTCCCGATAGGCGTAGCCGCGGGCCAGCAGCCGCAGCACCTCCTGCTCGCGCGGGGTCAGCTGGTCCAGCTCTGGGTCCACCGACGGCGTCGGTCCGGGATCGCCGTCGCGGAAGGCATCCAGTACGAAGCCGGCCAGCCGCGGTGAGAAGACCACGTCCCCGTCGGCAACCCGGCGGATCGCGTCGATGAGATCCGGGCCCGAGATGGTCTTGGTGACGTAGCCGCGCGCGCCGGCCCGGATCACCGAGATCACGTCCTCGGCGGCATCGGACACCGACAGCGCCAGGAACCTGGTGGCGGGCACGGCGGGCAGCACCGCCGACACCACCGCGGGGCCACCGCCATCGGGCAGGTGTACGTCCAGCAACACCACGTCCGGCTGGCGAGTGCCGATCACCGCGATCGCCTCGGCAACGGTGGCGGCCTCACCGACGATGTCCACCGCCTGGCCTATCTCGGCTCGCACGCCGGCCCGGAACATGCCGTGGTCGTCGACCAGCACCACCGTCGGCCTTGCCTGCTCAGTCATCGAGCCTCGCCTGCTCAATCATCGATACCGCTCCGCTCGTAGCCGCCGGTGATCGCGGCGCCGGGGCCGCCTGTCGAATCGCACTCATCCGAGGGGTAACCGCAGCCGCACCTCGGTGCCGTCGCCCGACTGGGACCGGATGCTGGCGGTGCCGCCGTGCCGGGACAGCCGTCCGACGATGGAGCCTCGGATGCCCTGCCGGGTCGGATCGGTGTGCTCGGGGTCGAACCCCACCCCTCGATCCCGGACGAACACCTCGGCGGCCTGGCCGCTCAGCTCGGCGTACACCGACACGCTGTCCACCCCGGCGTGCTTGGCGGCGTTGACCATCGCCTCCCGGCTGGCCGCGACCAGCGCGTCCAGCCGGCCGTCCAGGTTCTGTTCGCCGACCACGACCACGTCGACGGTGATCGCGTAGGTGTCCTCGACCTCGGCGGCTGCCGCGTGCAGCGCGGCCGAGAACAGCCCTTCCGGCAGGGTGCCGCCGTACAACTTGGTGCGCAGTTCCCGTTCCTGGCTCCGAGCCAACCGGGCCACCTCGCGCGGTGAGTTGGCGTTGCGCTGGATCAGCGCCAGCGTCTGCAGCACCGAATCGTGCAGGTGGGCCGCGATGTCGGCGCGCTCCTCGTTGCGGATCCGTTCCCGGCGCTCGTCGGACAGGTCGCGGACCAGCTTCAGCCACCACGGGCCGGTGATCAACCCGATGCCGACCACGGTGATCAACATGGCGGCCAGGCCGACGCCGACCGCGGAGATGCCGGCCCGGGCCAGGATGAACACCGCTCCGGCGATCACCAGGCTGATCCCGGCGACCACCCGCAGCGCACCGACCCGGTCGGTGGTCGAGGCCGACAGCGAGGACCGGGACAGCCGGCGCCAGCGTTCTCGCTCGGTCTCCGAGGCCTGCCGCCAGAGCAGTGCCACCCCGAAGCAGGCCAGCACCGAGGGCAGGAACCACCAGCCGAGCGGCAGCGTGTGCACGTTGGCCAGCAGCACCAGCACGCCTGCCAGCGCGGCGCCGACGAACCGCGCGGCCGACCGGATCGGCCCGTCCGGCTTGGCGTCCGGCGCCGTCGGCAGCACGATCCAGAACGCGCCGTAGAGCAGCAGGCCCAGCCCGGCGCAGAACGCGAGCGCCACGAACGCGGCCCGGACCAAGAGGCGGGACAGCCCGAGATGCCCGGCCAGCGAGGCGGCGACGCCGCCGATCCACCGGTGCGAGCGCTCCCGATAGAGCCTGGGCACCCCGGTGGCCGGCGGGCCGAAGGAGCTGGTGGTGGTCATGGTGCACCCATCATGTCGCGGGTTGGCCCACGGCACATCAGGTGTTACCCCCGACCTGGCGCCGGGCGAGGTTCAGGGATCAGTCCGGGTGGTTCCCGATACCGTGAGCTGGCGCTGAGAGGCAGGGTGAACGCCATGACGACGATGAGCGACTCCGGCAGCCCCAGCTACGCCGGGCAACCACCTTTCTCGACACCGCGGGCGTTGCGGCGCAGCCGGGACGATCGCGTGATCTCCGGGGTCAGTGGCGGTCTCGGCCAGTACTTCGGCGTGGATCCGGTCATCTTCCGCGTGCTGTTCGCGGTGCTGTCCTTCTTCGGCGGCGTCGGGCTGCTGGCCTACGGGCTGGCCTGGATCCTGATCCCCGAACCGGACGTCGACTATTCGCTGCTGGACAAGGCACTGCACCAGCTACGGGTACGCAGGGTGCCGCCCTGGCTGGTGATCATCGCCGGCGCGGTGATCGTCTGGCTCGGCTGGTTCTCCTGGTGGGCGCCACGCACGCTGCCCGCGCTGCTGCTGCTCGCCGCGGTGGCGCTGGTGCTGTCGCGCAGGCTGCGCAAGCGTCCGCTGCCACCGGCCTGGGACGCGACAGCCCACCCGTCCGGGCCGGTTGCACCCCCCTCGACCTGGTCGCCGCCGGCCGCACCCCAGCCGGTCTCGTCCGAGCAGGCGGGGTCGGCGGCCGCCGGGTTCGCGGCGGCTGAGTCGGACGAGAACGCCACCCGAGTCCTGTGGCCGACCAGTGAGGCACCCGTAGCCGGTGAGCCGACCGTGGCGGGCGACGCGACCTCGGCCGGGGACGCGACCGTGGCGGGGGACGCGACCTTGACAGGCGAGCCGCCGACCGGCGCCGCGCAGAACACCGCGGTGCTGCCGGACGATTCGACGAGCGACGCAGCCGCGTTCGGCGCCAACTTCGGCTGGCAGCCGCCACCGGCCGGCCGGTCGTCCTTCGGCCAGCAGGCGACCGCGCCGCTGATCCCGCCGCTGAGCGATACCCGTCGCTCGATGCAGGCCTGGCTGGCCGAGGCCGGCGAGGCGCATCGAGTTCGGGTGCAGCGACGCCGGCCGATCAAGATCGCGATGTTGCTGGCGCTGCTGGTCGGGTGGGGCCTGGTGGCGATGTTCGACGCGCTGTTCCGGGTGCCGTTCCCGGTCTACCTCTGGGTCGGCCTCGGCGTCCTCGGCATCGGGCTGCTGGTCAGCATCGCCAGCCGACGGATGATGCTGTCACTGCTCGTCCCGATCCTGTTCCTCGGCCTGGTCGCGATCGGCCTGGGTGGCACCAGGGCGAGCCTGTCCGACGGTTCCGGTCGGATCGGCTGGCTGCCCACCAGCCAGAGCCAACTGGGTACGCACCGGCAGTTCGCCGGCCAGTCCACGCTGGATCTGAGCCAGTTGGCGCCGCTGAGTTCGCCGGCCTCGGCGCGGATCACCCAGGCGGCCGGCGAGGTGGTGGTCCGGCTGCCGGCGACGATGAACGCGACCGTGATCGCCGACGTGCACATGGGCGACATCCAGAACGGGCAGTCCACCGCGGCCGGGCAGTTCCAGGCCGGGGTCAACGTGCACCTGCAGCTGAATCCGCCCGCCACGGCCACCGGCCAGCCGGTGACCATCCATGTCTCGCTGTCCACCGGTCACGTTGAGGTCGTCCGGGTCAGCTAGAACCGCACAGACCGATCCCAGCTCCGGATTCCGGGCTGGGATCGGTCTTTTGTGGAAAGGTCCGGGCGAGCAGGCCTCAGGTGTGCACGCCCTGGATCGCGAACCGCTCCACCGCCTGCACGTGCCCCCCGGTGCTCGCCACGATGGTCAGCACGCCGCTCTCGGCGAAGCTCACCGTGGTGTGCCACGGCGCTGCTTGCCCGCCGGCCGGCAGCCCGGCGGTGGAGCCGACCACGCCGGTTGCCGAGCGGATCAGAACGTGGATGTTCTCATCCACGCCGGTGATGTGGCCGCCGACCGTCATCGGGCTGGACACCGTCGAACCGTAGGCCGGCTGCTCCAGGCTCAGCGTGGTGTCGTCGCTGCCGACGACCTCCCACGGTCCGTTCCCGGAGTACTGCATCAGGTGCAGCACCGCGGCGGTCGCCAGCTGCCCGGCCGGGTTGCGGTAGCCGACGCCGATGTGCGCGCCCTTGCTGTCGTACCGGCTGCTGGTCACCGTGGTGATCTCGGTGAAATGCAGGTACTGCCGGGTGAAGGCCAGCGCGGTGCTCGGCGCGTCGCCGGCGGGCTGACCGTGACCGGCCGCGTCGAGCGGCCACAGCGGCTCGTAACCGGCGGGCAGGCCGATCGGGGTGGGCGTCGGGTTCGGCTGCCCGGTCGCCGACTGGGTCGGCGTCGGCTGCGCGCTCGAGGCCGGTCCGCTGGCGGTAGGCGCCGGTGCGCTGCCGGTGGTTGTCGGTGCGGTCACCGTCGGGGCGGGCTGGCTGCCGGCGGGTGGTTGCGTCCGGTGGTGGCTTGGCTCCGTCGCGGCCCGGATGGCCACCGTGCCACCGGCGGTCAGCACCACCACGGCGGCGGCTATCAGCACCGGCGCCGTCCAGTTCGACCGCGGCCGGCGGCCCTGCGGCGGCTGCATCGGGGTGAGGTCCTGCTCGGTGAGCTGCTCGGCCTGGGCCTGCAGCGCTTGCTGAATGCGGGAGTCCAGAGTGTTCATCGGTCCTGTCCCAACATGGTCGCGAGGGTGGCCCGGCCGCGGGAGGCGTTGGATTTGACCGCGCCGATCGAGATGCCGAGGGTCCGAGCGATCTCGGCCTCGCCGAGCTCGGACCAGTAGCGCAGTAGCAGCACCTCGCGTTGCCGATCCGGCAGCCGGTGCATGGCCGCCAACACTTCGCGATGCTCGGCCGACAGCAGGCTGGTCGCCTCGGCGGACTCGACGGATAGCGCGGACTCGTCCGGCTGCGGGAAGCGCCGGACGGTGCGCCGGCGGCGCAGCAGCGAGCGGGCGCCGTTGACGGTGGCGGTGCGCAGGTAACCGATCGCCGCGTCGGTGTTGCGCAACCGGTGCCAGTGCCGATGCAGCGCGGCGAACGCGTCCTGGGCGACGTCCTCCGCGCTCTCCCGGTCCCCGACCAGCAGGTAGGCCAGCCGCACCATGTGCAGCCGGTGCTCCCGATAGAGCTGTTCGATCGCGACGTCGGCCGATCGGAGCTCGACCGGCGCGTGCCGCAGGCCGGTCGCTACCTCGCGGTCGCCGGCCGTCATGGCTGCCGTCCTCATGGCTGGACGTCCCTCCCGGGGCCGGCGGATCCGGTCCTTGCAGAGAAAGACGTCTCAGTGCACCCATGGTTGCAGCCGGATGGGCTGGCCGGCGGGATATCCGCCGCAACCGTTACTAACGTGCGGTTCAGCGGCCGGTGCCGTTCGCCGCCGTGTGTACGGTGAGGCGATGGTCTTCATCGGTGGCTGGCGTCGGCGTCGCGGTTACGGCCCGTACGGTCCGCCACCTGGGTACTACGGCCGCAGGCCGTACGGCAGCTCGTGCGCGCGGGATCTGTGCCTGGTCGAGTCCGGCTGCTGTCTGGCCGAGGCGCTTGGTTGCGGACCACAGCTCGGCCTGGTCGCACCGTCGCTGATCCGGCGGTCGGTACGGGCGGCTCGAATGGACGTGCCGGGCTTGAGCTGGCTGGTCCGGTTCCTGCTCGCGGCCATCCGGCTCTATCAGGCCGAGATCAGTCCTCGCCGCGGGCCGGCCTGCCGATACACACCGACCTGTTCGCACTACGTGGCGCAGGCGCTGGAACTGCACGGGCTGCGGCGCGGTGGCTGGCTCGGCGTCCGACGACTGCTCCGGTGCCGGCCCGGAGCGGTCGGTGGTCCGGATGCGGTGCCGCCGGCCGGCTAGCTCGGCAGGAACTCGTTGCGCTGGCTCCGGATCAGTTCGCTCAGCCGGCCGGTCTCGGCTTCGGTGGCGACGAGCAGGTCGAGCACCTCGCCGCGGGTGCGGGTCGGCTGATCGTTCCACCGGGTCAGGTCGCGGGCGTGGCTGATCCGTACCGCCGGTGGCGGGCACCAGGCCAGGCTGTCGCCGTCGACGCCGTAGAGGGTGTTCCAGGTCAGGTCGAGGCTGCGCTGAACGAGCTGGGTGTTGAACGCCGTCGGGCCGCCGCCGGCGTGCACGATCGCACCGACCAGGCAGGCGCCGGTCACCGGCCGATCGCTTCGCCCGTCCGAGCCTTGGTAGCGGTACCAGTCGCGCTGCACCCAGCCGGTTTCGACCACCGTTCGCGCCCTTTGGGTGAGCTCGGCGATGTCGTGCAGTTCGACCAGCCGAGCGGTCAGCCGATCCCGCCGGGCCAGCATCCGTCGCTCGGCCAGCCGGTCGCGCAGGCTCGTACGGCGGGGTGTCGCAGCCGGACGTACCAGCGTGATGATCGTCATCGAATCCTCCCCCGCATGCTTGGGATTCTCCGTCGGGGCTGTTTCGATTATGCGCCGTTGGAGTAAACCCGGGAACGGTCTAAACCAGGACAGCCACCCTGCCCAACCGACGACTTTTCCGCGTTGATGGACGGGGTGTACAAGACCCTCGAAATGAGCAATCGCTCGATCAGTGATCTCAACATGGTGTGCGCAGAATGCGCGCCGACCTCAGCGCTACTCCCACTCGATGGTGCCGGGCGGCTTCGAGGTCACGTCCAACACCACCCGGTTCACCTCGCGTACCTCGTTGGTGATGCGGGTGGAGATCCGCTCCAGCACGTCGTACGGCACCCGGGTCCAGTCGGCGGTCATCGCGTCCTCCGAGGACACCGGCCGCAGCACGATCGGATGTCCGTATGACCGGCCGTCGCCCTGTACGCCGACCGATCGGACGTCGGCCAGCAGTACCACCGGGCACTGCCAGATCTCGCGGTCCAGGCCGGCCGCGGTGAGCTCGGCGCGGGCGATCGCGTCCGCTCGGCGCAGCACGTCCAGCCGCTCGGCATCCACCGCGCCGACGATCCGGATGCCCAAGCCCGGCCCCGGAAACGGCTGCCGCCAGACGATGCCCTCCGGCAACCCCAGTTCGAGCCCGACCCGGCGTACCTCGTCCTTGAACAGCGTGCGCAGCGGCTCGACCAGCTTGAACTGCAGGTCGGACGGCAGCCCGCCGACGTTGTGGTGGCTCTTGATGTTCGCAGTGCCGGTACCGCCACCGGACTCGACCACGTCCGGATATAGCGTTCCCTGCACCAGAAACTCGAACGGCGGGCCGTCCCCAGCCGCAGCCAGCAGCTCCCGCTCGGCCTGCTCGAAGGACCGGATGAACTCCCGGCCGATGATCTTGCGCTTCTCCTCCGGGTCGGTGACCCCGACCAGCGCGTCCAGGAACTGTTGCCGGGCGTCGACCACCTTCAGCGAAACCCCGGTGGCCGCAACGAAATCCTCTTCCACCTGTTCGGCCTCACCGGCTCGCAGCAAGCCGTGGTCGACGAACACGCAGGTCAGCTGATCGCCCACCGCACGCTGCACCAGCGCCGCTGCCACCGCCGAATCCACGCCACCGGACAGTCCGCAGATCACCCGGCGGTCACCAACCTGCTCGCGGATTCGCTCGACCTGCTCGGCGATGATGTTGGCGTCGGTCCAAGTCGGCCGCAGTCCCGCGATGTCGTACAGGAAGTTCTGCAGCACCAGCTGGCCGCGCTCGGTATGCAGCACCTCCGGATGGAACTGCACCCCGGCCAACCGGCGTCCGGCATCCTCGAACGCGGCCACCGGAGCCCCCGCGCTGCGACCGAGCACCACGAAACCGTCCGGCGCCCGGGTCACCTCGTCGCCGTGCGACATCCAGACCTGGCAGCTGTCCGGTTGGTCGGCGAACAGCCGGCCCGGCTCCAGCACGTTCAGCAGCGTCCGGCCGAACTCCGAACCGCCGGTGTTTGCCACCTCGCCGCCGAGCGCCCGCGCCATCGCCTGGAAGCCGTAGCAGATCCCGAACACCGGCACGCCGGCCTCGAACAGCGCCAGGTCGGTGACCGGAGCGCTCGGGGCGTACACCGAGGACGGCCCGCCGGACAGGATGATCGCCTTCGGCCGCCGGGCCAGAATCTCGCTCACCGGCATGCTGGACGGCACGATCTCGGAGTAGACGTTCGCCTCGCGCACTCGCCGGGCGATCAGCTGCGCGTACTGCGCTCCGTAGTCGACGACGAGGACGGTGTCGGTCTGCACCTGCCAATTCTGGCAGAGCGGCTCGCCGGGCGGGCGAACCGCCGCCGGCGATTGCCGGTGAATCGGGCCACCGGGAGTGCACTATGGCCAGGTGAGCGATGAATTGAACAGCATGGCGGTGCGCACCCGACTCTGGCGCAACGGCGTGCTGGAGAAGGAGGACTTCCCACTCGCCGACGTCTCGGACTATCTCTGCCAGGGCGACTGCATGGTGTGGGCCGACCTGGCCGACCCGGATGCCGAGCTGCTCGGCCAACTCAGCGAGGAGCTGTCGCTGGACAAGCTCGCCATCGAGGACGCGGTCGCGCATTACGAGCGGCCCAAGGTTTCCCGCTACGCCACCCACACGTTCCTCACCGCGTACGCCCTGGAGCTCGACCGGCGTTCCGGCGAGCTGCAGCACAACCAGATCTCGGCATTCGTGCTGGACCGGGCATTCGTCACGGTGCATCGCGGCACCTGGTTCGACGTCGATCAGATCGTGCAACGTTGGGACGACAACGCCGACCTGATGCGCCACGGCGTCCGCGCGCTGGCCTGGGGCCTGCTCGACGTGCTGGTGGACGGCCATTTCGACGTGGTGCAGATCCTCGACGACGAGATCGAGGATCTGGAGGACATCCTGTTCGACCAGAGCAGCCGAGCCCAGACCGTGCAGCGGCGCACGTTCACCCTGCGCAAGTCGCTGGTGCAAGCCCGCCGGGCGGTGCTGCCGATGCGCGAGGTGGTCAACACCCTGATGCGCCGAGATAATGAGTTGCCCGAGCAGCTACGTCCGTACTACGAGGACCTCTACGACCACGTGCTGCGGGCCGCGGAGTGGACCGAGTCGCTGCGCGACATGGTCACCTCGGTGTTCGAGACCAACCTGTCACTGCAGGACGCCCGGCTGAACACCATCATGAAGAAGCTCACCGCCTACACCGCACTGATCGCGATACCGACCGCGGTGACCGGCTTCTATGGCCAGAACGTTCCCTATCCGGGCTTCGGTCACCATTCCGGCTACCTGACCAGCCTGGCCATCATCGTGGCGCTGTGTGCGCTGCTGGTGACACTGTTCAAGCGGCAGGGCTGGCTCTGACCCGCGCGGGCTCGGCTATCTCAACGGCCGGCTGCTGATCTGGGTGAAGTGCATGAGGTTGAGCGCGGTCACCACGCCGTTCTGCGGCATGCCGCAGTTGTTCAACGGCAGCTTCGGCACGAGTAGCTGGCCGTTCTTCTGGACCAGGGCGAAGTTCGGGATGTAGACCGCGATCATCGGGCAGACGACCTTGGCCCGGGGCATCGACGGCACCGCCAGCGCGCGCACCAGGTCGGTCGGATCGGAGGTGGATCGCTCCGCGACCAGGGTGGACGTGCCATTGCCCTGCACGACCCGGCAGCGCAGCACCCAGGCCACCTGGATGCCGGGTGGCACCGGCTTGGCCGCCGGGTTGGTCATCGCGGTGACCGCGTTGGTGGGGCAGGCAGCGGCAGCCGCCTTGGCAACCGCACTGGTCGGCGGTGGCGAACTGGCGGGGCCGCCGATGCTCGGACCGCTGGTGGTGTCCGGTGCGCTGCCGATCGATCCGCTGACGCCGCCCGAGCCACCCGCACCGGCTGAACCGCTCTGGACCGTGGACGCGCACCCCGCGGCGCCTAACATCAATAGCCCCGCTGCGGCGACTGCCGCGGCCTGCAACCGCATGATCTCGACCTCCTCAGCACGACGAACAGCTGACCAGGGTGTGTCTAGAAGCAGATGCGTCGGCGGCGGCGCTACGTTGCGGGTATCCGGACAAATCTTACCGAACGGCCGAAGCGGCGAGATGGTGGCGAGGTCAGCCGACGCGGGCGGCCTCAGGCGGCGCGGCGACCTTCTCGACCGGAGAAGCGAACGTCCAGGCCGCGTGCCCGCAGCTCCGACTCGACCCGGTAGATCTCAGCCAGCGGCGTCTGTAACTGGCCCAGCTGCTGTGGCGGCTGGACGTCCAGTTGCCGGCAGGCGGTGCAGAGCACCTCGACATAGGCCCGGCGCAGGGCGCCCATCTTCATGCCCTTACCGGTGATGCCGGGCCGGTTCTCCCGCAGCTCCAGTTGCAGCCGGAGCCGGCGCAGGTCGGCGGCCACCCGTTCGATGGACGGCTCGGCCAGTCCGGCCGCACTACGCTGCTCGGCGATCTGCTCCCACTGGTTCTGGAGGAAGCGCCAGCCGCTCCGGACCAGGAATGGCAGACAGAGCATCAGCAGCAGCACCAGTGCTAGCAGCACGCACCCAGTGTGCGCGTCCGGCGAACCGGCCTCAAGCGAGATCCGTCACTTGCAATTTAATCGAGAGGCCGGGCAGCCATCCGATCGGCGACTATCAGCGGCCGGTCTCGACCGGCACGCTGATCAGCGGCCGGTCACGATGAGCTCGGCCTTCTGGAATTCCTTCACCGAGGAGTAGCCGCACTTGCCCATCACCCGGCGGACCGCGCCGAACAGGTTACGCTCGCCGCTGGCATCCGCGGTCGGCCCGACCAGCAGTTCCTCGAGCGACGGACGGTCGCTGCCGTCGAAACCCAGGTCGACCAGCGCCGACCGAGGAATGCTCGGATGCGAGGCGGTCGGGTCCCAATACCGGCCGCCACCGGGCGCCTCGGCCGCCGCGGCCAGCGGCTCGCCCAACATCACGGCGTCGGCGCCGCATACCAGCGCCTTGGCGATGTCGCCGCCGGTACTCATGTCGCCGTAGGCGATCAGGTGCACGTACCGGCCGCCGGTCTCGTCCAGATAGGCCCGGCGGGCGGCGGCCGCGTCGGCGATGGCGGTCGCCATGGGCACGTCGATGCCGAGCGCGCTGTGCGTGGTGGAGCCCGAATGCGCGCCGTAACCGACGATCACCCCGGCCGCGCCGGTCCGCATCAGGTGCAGCGCGGTCTGGTAGTTCGAGACCCCGCCGACCACCACCGGCACGTCCAGGTCGGCGATGAAGGTTTTGAGGTTCAGCGCCTCGTCGCTGGCGTGCCCGGAGGCGACATGCTCGGCGGAGATCACCGTGCCCTGGATGATCAGCAGGTCCACGGCCTTGGCCGCCGCCGGCGCCAGCGCCACGGTGTGCTGCGGGGACAGCCTTACCGCCACCCGTACCCCGGCCTCGTGCAACTCGCCGATCCGCCGGCTGAGCAGCTCCGGCATGACCGGCGCGGCGTAGATCCGCTGCAGGATCTCGGTGCCGCAGCCGGCCGGGTCGGTGATCCGGGCCAGCGGTTCGGACGGATCCTCATACCGGGCCCACAGGCCCTCGCCGTTGAGCACCGCGAGTCCGCCGAGCCGTTCGATCTCGGCGGCGGTGGCTGGCGAGACCACCGCGTCGGACGGCGCGGCCATCAGCGGCAGTTCGAAGGTGTGCGCGTCGATCTGCCAGCTGGTCGAGACCACGGCCGAGCCGCGGGTGCGCCTGGTGGGCACCAGGGCGACGTCGTCGAGGTGGTATCCGCGCCGCGCCTCGCGGCCGAGTCCGATCTCCACGGTTTCCGGCATGCTGCAGAGTCTGCCGCATCGGCCGGTCGCCGCCCGAGCCGCCCGCTTGGCAGAATCGTCGGCATGCGAGGGCGGCTGCATCACATCGTGCTGGATTGTTCCGACGCCGAGGAACTGGCCGGCTTCTACTCGGCGCTGCTCGGTCAACCGATCACCTATCAATCCGAGGACTGGGTGGTGGTGGCCGAGAACGATCAGACGTCCGGGTTGGCATTCCAGCCGGTGGCGCATTACATCCCGCCGATGTGGCCGGAAGGGGTACCCGGCCAGCAGTTGCACCTGGACGTGATGGTCAACGACGTGGACGCGGCCGATGGCTGGGTGGTGGCGCTCGGCGCCCGCCGGCTGCCCGATGACAACTCCGAGTCCCGGGTGTACGCCGACCCCGCCGGGCACCCGTTCTGCCTGATCCCGAAGCCGGAGTGGGCGCCGGACATCGACGACTGATGTTCCGGATCGCCTTCCTGGAGCCGAAGATCGCCCCGAATGCCGGAAACGCCATCCGGATGGTGGCCGGCACCGGTTTCGAGTTACACCTGATCGGGCCGCTCGGTTTCGACCTTTCCGATGCCAAGCTGCGCCGGGCCGGCCTGGACTATCACGACCTCGCCTCGGTCACCGTGCACCGGGACCTGGCCAGTGCCTGGACGGCGTTGCTGCCGGCTCGGGTATTCGCCTTTACCGCACAGGCCGAACTCAGCTATGTCGAGGTGGCCTACCAGCCCGGCGACGTCCTGCTGTTCGGCACCGAACCGACCGGCCTGCCGCCGGCGGTGCTGGCCGACCCGCGGATCACCGCACCGGTCCGGATCCCGATGCTGGCCGGCCGGCGCTCGATGAACCTGTCCAACGCCGCCGCCGTGGCCGCGTACGAGGCGTGGCGGCAACACGGTTTCGCGGGCAGCCGCCCGGGTGGTGGGCCGCATCCGGCATGATCGGCACATGGCTGTCGCACCGTACGGAAGCTGGACCTCGCCGATCACCGCCGCGGATCTCGCCGTCAGCGGCCATCCGGTGGCCGGCGGAACCTTCGTCGGGGACGAGATCTGGTGGCGGGAATCCCGACCGGACCAGCGCGGACGGATCACCGTGCGCCGGCTGGATGACGCCGGGGCAGCCGTCGACGTGCTACCCGAGCCCTGGAACGCTCGTACCCGAGTGCACGAGTACGGCGGCGGATCCGCGGTCGTGCTGGCCGATGGCAGCCTGATCTTCACCGAGTTCTCCGACCAGCGGCTGTACCGGCTGGCGGCCGGCGGTAGCGAACCGGTGCCGCTCACCCCGAAGCTCGACTGGCGATACGCCGAGCCGCAGCTGTCGCCGGAAGGCAGCGAGATCTGGTGTGTCCGGGAGGCGCACGGCGAGGACGGCGAGATAACCCGGGACCTGTGCGCGGTGCCGCTGGACGGGTCGGCGGCCGACGCGCCGGAGGCGATCCGCTCGATCCTCGGCGGGTCGCACTTCCTGGCCAACGCCAGGGTGTCGCCGGACGGGCAGCGGATCGCCTGGATCGCCTGGGAACACCCGCAGATGCCCTGGGACGGCACCGAACTGCGGGTCGGCACGCTAGGGCCGGACGGTACCTGTGCGGACTGGCGGCGACTGGCCGGCTCCACCACGGAGTCGGTGTTGCAGCCGGAATGGGCCGATGATCAGAGCTTGTTCCTGATCAGCGACCGATCCGGCTGGTGGAACCTGTACCGGACCGAGCTGGACGGTGAGCCGGTACCGATATGCCCCGCGGCGGCCGACTTCGGCGGTCCGATGTGGCAATTGGGAAGCCGGTGGTACGCGCCGCTGGAGGACGGCCGGCTGCTCGCCGTGCGCACCCGGGGTGTCAGCCAGCTCGGCATCATCGACCCGTCGGCGGGCTCGTTCGAGGAGATCGAGCTTGCCGGGATCGGCATGGTGTCGCTGTCCGCGGTGTCCGGGGACCGGGCGCTGCTCACCTGCGCCGGCCCCAGCCAGCCGTCCGGTGTGCGGATGCTGCGGTTGTCCACCGGCGAGTTGACCGACGTCCGGCTGTCCGTCGATTCGATGCCCGACGAGCGGTACCTGCCGACACCGGAGCTGATGACCTTCACCGGCCCGGCCGGGCGCGACGTGCACGCCATCGCCTACCCGCCGACCAATCCGGAGTTCACCGCGCCGGACGGCGAGTTGCCGCCTTGGCTGGTGACGGTGCACGGCGGCCCCACCACGCATATGCAGCCGATGGTGGATCTGGACATCGCCTACTTCACCAGCCGTGGCATCGGCGTGCTCGATGTCAATTACGGCGGCTCGACCGGCTACGGGCGGGAGTACCGCGACCGGCTCAAGGGTCAGTGGGGCGTGGTCGACGTCGAGGACACGGTGGCGGCCATCCAGGGGCTGGTTTCCGACGGACTGGCCGACCCGGCCCGGTTGGCTATTTCCGGCGGCTCGGCCGGTGGCTTCACCGTGCTGGCGGCACTGACCGGAACCGATGTGTTCGCCTGCGGCACGTCGTACTTCGGGGTGGCCGAGCTGATGAAAATGGTCGAGAACACCCACGACTTCGAATCCCGCTACCTGGACGGACTGGTGGGGCCGCTGCCGGAGGCGCGCGAGATCTATCGCAGCCGGTCGCCGCTGTACAACGTCGACGGCCTGTCCTGCCCGGTGCTGCTGCTGCAGGGCATGAAGGATCCGGTGGTGCCGCCGGAGCAGGCCGAGCTGTTCCGGGATGCCATGGTGACCAAGGGAATACCGCACGCCTATCTGACTTTCGCCAATGAGTCACACGGTTTTCGCGAAGCAGCCAGCCAGATCCAGGCGCGGGAGGCGGAACTGTCCTTCTACGGCCAGGTGTTCGGCTTCACGCCACCTGAGGTGCCGGAACTCAAGCTGTGGCGGCCAGAACCAGCTGGCTGAGAGTTCGACCTGTTACGAAGCCTGCGTTACGACGCCTGCGGGTGGCCGATCGCCTTGGTGGCGTAGTCGGACAGGGCCTTCAGCCAATCCCGATATTTCCAACCAAGGTTCTCGGCGGCATAAGCGCAAGCTAGGTCGTAAGAGAGAACCTTGCTCACCTCGTCCTCCGAGGGATGGTCGTCGAGCAGGGCTTGAATTTCCTTGCAGAACTCAGGAGCCACGCCTGGGCTGTCATGGAGGTAGTTGTCCAAAGCAGCCCATTCGTCGGCGTACTCGTCGGGCCAGTCCTCGTTGAGGTAGCCGCCGAAGAACTGTAGGAGCTCGAAGTACTCTGTCATGGAGTCGGAAATGCCGTTCTGATGTAGTACCCAAGCATTGTGTTCTCCTTCCGCAAGACCACCAAGCCACTCGACGCTGAGACGATCGTCCCACCAACAGACATCGATTTGCCAATTTCTCTGCCCAGACTTGACTTGAGAATCAGCGTGCCTCGAGGGCTAGCCAGCCAATGCGCTATCGCCAACTGATGGTGATCCAATATCTCGGCCGTTGCAGCCTCGGCAGTCCGGCGGTCGGTGAAGCTGGAAGACCAAGTGATGTTCGGCTCGTTCGCGAAGCGTGCAGCTAGCTGCTTCGGCGTCTTGCCGACGTGCTTGAGCAACGTGTGCCCGCGATCCGTTGCGGTCCCCTCGTGTGCGGCCAACCCGCCACCGGGCACCAACCGGCTGGACCGCAGCTCCGGCGCCAGCCGCTGGATCGCCGCATCCGCCTCTGCCACCGAGTGGACCTGCGCGGCGAATCGGCCTACCGGCAAGGCTCCGAGCGCGTCCAGGCCGAGACCAGCCAGCCCCACGTTCTCGCCGCGCTCCCGGCGCGTCACGTCGACAGCGAGTTGGCACACCGCTACCACCGCTACCGCGGCCCACACCGCTCCGGCGGCCGGCGGACAGACCAGCGACAGCACCACACCAGCCACCACGAGCGCCTGACCGAGGTCGCCGAGCGCGTGGGACAGGCCGGCCAGGCTGAACTCGTGCGGCACGACCCGGGACACGTCGGACAGCAGGGCCGACCAGCCGTGCCGCCGAGGATCCGCGTTCAGCTCACCGGCCGCGGCCAGGCCGGCGGCACACCGCCGCCGCGCCGAGTCCCACTGCTGCCAGCGCCGTTCGAACTCCGCCGTCGACCGCTCGACACCGACGCCCATCGACGGCTCGACCCCGACGCCCGTCGACGGCTCACCCCCGGCGCTCAACCGCGACCGGGCGGCCAGCAAGGCGGGCGCCACCTGCTCCAGCTCACGGGCGTAGCTGGCCAGTGCCGCCGCATAACCTTCGAACCGTCGCGCCGCCGGTCCGAACCGACCCAACCCGGCCGACACCGATTCCTGAAAGGCGAGCTCGGCGGCTCCGGACCAGCCGACGTCTCGGCCCATCAGGCCGGCCAGGACGCCCTGCAGCCGGCGCAGCTCGGCGGCCATTCCGGCCGCTCGCGCCGCGGCCAGTCGGGCGGTTCCGGCATCCGCGCTCGGCATCGGCCGGTCCAGCGCCTGCCGGACGGGTTCTGCCATGTTGATCATGCGCCGGGACGTTAGCCCGATCGGCCACCTCGTCCCGCGAGTTATCCACAGGCTGCGACCGAACCCGACAGTCCGGTCCGTTAGGCTCGAAGACGTGACCGTTTCCGGCGCCCAGACAGCGCGCGAGCCGCTCACCGTGATCGTCCTGGCAGCGGGCGAAGGCACCCGGATGAAGTCGCCCGGCCGGCCCAAGGTGTTGCACGGATTCGCCGGCCGCTCGCTGGTCGGGCACGCACTGGCTGCCACTGAGGGCCTGGCGGCCGACATCACCGCCGTGGTGATCGGGCACTGCCGCGAGCAGGTTGCCGAGCACCTGCGACAGATCGCCCCGGCAGCGGTCCCGGTCGTGCAGGCCGAGCAGAACGGCACCGGGCACGCCGTCCGGGTCGCGCTGGCCGAGATCGAGCAACGCACCGGCCAACCGGTCACCGGCACGGCCCTGGTGCTGCCCGGCGACGCACCGCTGCTGACCCCCGCCACGCTCGCCGGCCTGCTCGCCGAGCACACCGAGGGACGAGCCGCCGCTACCCTGCTGACCAGCGTGATCGCCGATCCCAGCGGTTACGGACGGGTGATCCGCGATCCCGGCCGCCCCGAACGGGTGAGCCGGGTGGTGGAGCATCGGGATGCCACCCCGGCCGAGCTGCAGGTATCCGAGGTCTCCGCGCTGGTGTACGCCTTCGACGCGGGGCTGTTGCGGGAGGCGGTCGGTCGGCTGTCCACCGACAATGCCCAGGGCGAGGAGTACCTGCCCGAGGTGGTCAGCATCCTCGTCGCCGAAGGCCGGGACGTGCTCGCCCGGCTGGCCCCGGCGTTCGAGACCGCGGGTGTCAACGACCGGGTGCAGTTGGCCGCCGCGCACCGTACCTACAACCTGCGACTGCTGGAGCAACACATGCGCGCCGGCGTCACCGTGATCGATCCGGCCACCACCTGGCTGGATGCAGGCGTGGTGATCGGGCCGGACGCCACGCTGCAACCCAACGTCCAACTGCACGGCGCCACCCGGATCGCCGGCAACGCGGTGATCGGCCCGGACAGCACGCTCACCGACACCGAGGTCGGCGAGGGCAGCGTGCTGCATCGGACGGTGGCCAACCAGGCCCGGATCGGCGCCGGAGTCACCGTAGGTCCGTACGCCTACCTCCGGCCGGGCACCGTGCTCGGCGACCAGGCGCACATCGGCACCTACGTGGAGGTGAAGGCGTCCGAGATCGGTGCCGGCTCCAAAGTGCCACACCTGAGCTACGTCGGCGACGCCAGCATCGGCGAGCACACCAACATCGGCGCGGCCACCGTGTTCGTCAACTACGACGGGGTGCACAAGCACCGCTCGACGGTCGGCAGCCACGCGCGAACCGGCGCGGACAACATGTTCATCGCACCGGTCAGCATCGGCGACGGCGCCTATACCGCGGCCGGTTCGGTCATCTCCAGTGACGTACCTCCCGGCGCGCTCGGCGTGGGGCGCGCCCGGCAGCGGAACGTGGCAGGCTGGGTACTGCGGCGCCGAGCGGGAACGGCTGCCGCACAGGCCGCCGAGCAGGCCCAAGCCGCCGAACAAGCAGTCCAGGCGGCCGAGGTCGCCGATCCGGCCGAAGTGGCAGCCGCCCGAACGGCGACAGAACCCGAAGAGCGCGGGAGTATGCAGGCATGAGCACTCTGGAGCTAGCCGGCCGCAAGAGCATGACGCTGTTCTCCGGCCGGGCGTTCCCCGCACTGGCCGAGGAGATCGCCCAGCACCTGGGCACCTCGGTCACCCCGATGGCCGCCTATGACTTCGCCAACGGCGAGATCTTCGTCCGGCCGGAGGAGTCGGTGCGCGGGTCGGACGCCTTCGTGATCCAGTCGCACACCGTGCCGATCAACCACTGGGTGATGGAGACGCTCATCCTGGTGGACGCGCTCAAGCGCGCCTCGGCCAAGCGGATCACCGTGGTCGCCCCGTTCTACCCCTACGCCCGGCAGGACAAGAAGCATCGCGGCCGCGAGCCCATCTCGGCCCGGCTGATCGCCGACCTGCTCAAGACCGCCGGCGCCGACCGGATCATGTCCATCGACCTGCACACTGCCCAGATCCAGGGGTTCTTCGACGGGCCGGTGGACCACCTGTTCGCGCTGCCACTGCTGGCCGACTACGTGGCCAAGAACTACTCCTCCGAAGACCTGACGGTGGTGTCCCCGGACACCGGCCGGGTACGGGCCGCCGAGCAGTGGGCCGACCGGATCGGCGGTGCACCGATCGCGTTCATCCACAAGACCCGCGACCCGAGCGTACCCAACCAGGTGGTCGCCAACCGAGTGGTCGGCGAGGTGTCCGGTCGCACCTGCATCCTGGCCGACGACATGATCGACACCGGCAACAGCATCGTCAAGGCAGCCGAGCTGCTCTACGACGCGGGCGCCGCCGACGTGATCATCGCGGCCACCCACGGGATATTCTCCGAGCCGGCCGCGGACCGGCTGAAGAACAGTCCGGTGCGCGAGGTGATCATCACCAACACGCTGCCGATCCGGCCGGAGCAACAGTTCGACAAGCTGACCGTCATCTCGATCGCACCGATGATTGCCCGCGCCATCAAGGAAGTCTTCGAGGACGGCTCGGTGACCAGCCTGTTCGACGGACGCAGCTGAGCTTCCACAGCCCCCCGGGCCCCCTCCCGGTCGCCGCCGTGGTTCCGCAACCGAGTCGACCCAGCGCCCGAGTCGGCCCAGCACCCGAGTCGACCCAGCACCCGAGCCGCGGTCAGGCCGGCAATTCGTCGGCGATCCGGGCGAAGGCCTGGACGTCCAGCGTCTCGCCCCGGGCCGTCGGCGGCACCCGCGCCGTGACCAGCGCCGCCTCGGCCGCGGCCGACGAGCCGAACAGCCCTGCCAGCGCCGACCGCAGCATCTTCCGCCGCTGGGCGAATGCGGCGTCCACCACGGTGAAAACCCGATTCCGGTCGGCGCCGGCCGGCGGAGCCGTCCGCTCGAATCGAACCAGACCCGACTCCACGTTGGGCACCGGCCAGAACACCGATCGGCTCACCAGGCCGATCCGGCGAGCCGGGCCGTACCAGGCGAGCTTGGCACTGGGCGCGCCGTAGACCCGCGACCCCGGCGGCGCGGCCAGCCGGTCGGCCACCTCCAATTGCACCAGCACCAGCCCGTGCCGGAGCGAGTCGAAGGCCGCAAGCAGGTTCAGCAACACCGGCACGGCGACGTTGTAGGGCAGATTCGCGACCAGTGCGGTGGGCGGCGGAACAGCCAGTTCTCGCAACGCCAATGCGTCCGCGTGCAACACGGTCAGGTTGCTGATTCGGTCCGGCGCCAGCCGGGCCACCGTGACGGGCAGCTCCGCCGCCAGCCGGCCATCCACCTCCACCGCGGTGACCCGGGCACCGACGGCCAGCAAGCCCAAGGTCAACGAGCCAAGCCCCGGACCCACCTCAAGTACCGTCTCGCCGTCGGCCAATTCGGCATCCCGGACGATCCGCCGGATCGTGTTCGGGTCGTGCACGAAGTTCTGCCCGAGGCTCTTGGACGGCCGGATGCCCAACCGATCGGCCAGTTCGCGCACCTCGACCGGCCCGAGCAGGCCGGTCATCGGCTGCCGTACGGCACGTGCGCCTCCTCGCCAGCCGGCCGACCGCGGATCGCGAGCCGGCGTCGCCAGCACCGTAGCCTAGTGACCCCGACGGAAAGACCAAGCCCGGCGGACGGGCAACCCGCACCGCAGGCGGAAGAACTCAGTACCAGTTGGTCGCCTGTGAGTGCGCCCAGGCGCTGCACGGCGTGCCGTACACGCCGGCGATGTAGTTCAGCCCCCAGGTGATCTGGGTGGCGGCGTTGTGCTGCCAATCCGGACCGGCCGAGGCCATCTTGCTGCCCGGCAGCGCCTGCGGGATGCCGTAGGCGCCGGACGGGTTGGCCGCGTCGGTGCGCCAGCCGCTCTCCTTGTTCCACAGGCTGACCAGGCAGGAGAACTGGCCGTCGCCCCAGCCCCGGTCGGCGACCATGCCGGCCGCGATCTGCTGCGCCTCGCTGCCCGACACCGAGGTGGCCTGCTTCGTGCCGATCCGGTCCTGCTCGTTCACCGGTGGCGACACCACCACGACCGACGACCGCACCTTGCCGGCCAGCTTGCCGTCGACATAGATCAGCTGGTACGTCACCCGGTTCACGCCGTTCCGGCCTTGCCGAGCCACCGTGTCGGTGCCGACGTAGCTGTTCGGGTCGTCCAGCCGGTCCACGCCGTACGGCACACTCACCCGCTGGACGGTGCTGCCATAACGGACCCGCTGGATGGTGATGACCTCGTTGTCCCGGACCGCGCTGCCCCGCGGCACCGACAGCCGGTCGTGCGGACCGAGCACGATGCCGCTGTCCGCGATGGCCTGCAGCACGGTCGGGCCGGCGGTGGTGACCGCCACGGTCTGGCGATCGACCTTCAACAACACCAGCTTCGGCGCGCCGATCGAGATGTCGGTGACCCCGCTGCCCAGCCGCTTGGACCGAGAGACCGACACCAGCTCGGCGGAGCCGTAGCCGAGTTGGGCCAGCGCCTCGGAGACCGAATCGGCGGTCACCCAGACGTCGCGGCTGGTGCCATCGACGGTCAGGTGCAGCAGGTGCCCCCGGTCGATGACGATCTGTCCGTCGCCGTGGATCGTGGAGGCCAGGTCCGGCGCGACCAGATCGTGCGGACCCACGCTGACGTGCGCGTCCTTCAGCACCCCGGCGACGGTGCTCGCGGTGGTGTGCACGCGGCGCTGTTGGCCGTCGATCCGCAATGACACGGACTTGCCGTCCCCGACCCAGGCGGCGGTACCGCCCAGCAGACCTGCTAGCACCAGCCCGTACAGGCCCAGCTTGAAACCCCGATGCAAATCTATGACTCCCTGACGCTCTAATTCAGCTCACCGAGGCCGGTTACGCCCTCGACGAATTCACCTTCGCAAACCAGCCGGCCCCGTAGGCACGGTTCGGACGGGTGGAACTTCGAGCTACAACCGCTGCCCGCAAACCGGCCACGGGCTGGAGCCGCGAGCCGCGTACAGGCGATTTGCTACGGCGATCTGCTGTTCCCGGGTGGCCAGGTCGGCGCGCTGCGCGTACGCGCCGCCGCCGTTGGACAGCCAGGTGCCGTAGTCGAACTGCAGGCCACCGTAGAAGCCGTTGCCGGTGTTGATGTGCCAGTTGCCGCCTGACTCGCACTGGGCGACCGCGTCCCAGTTCAGGCCGCTGGTGTTCGGCGGCGGAGTCGCGCCGGATCCTCCAGAACCGCCGGACGGTGCGGGCTGCGCCTGCGGTTGCTGCTTGCTGCCGGTCTTGACCACCTGAGCGACCGGCTGGCTCAACATGGTGGACGACATGGCGATCTTGCCGGCCAGCTTGCCGTCGACGTAGACGAGCCGGTAGGTGACCCGCTTGGCACCCGGCTTGCCCTCGGTTACCACCGTGCTGGTGCCGACATAGGAGTTGGCGTCGGTCTGCTGAACGGTGGCGTACGGCAACGACACCGTCTGCGACGTGGTGGCGTACTTCAGCCGCGAGATCCGGATGACCTGGTTGTCAAGCAGCTTGCTGGTTGCCGGCACCGAGATCCGGTCATGCGGGCCGAGGAAGATCAGCGATGCGCTGATCGCGTCCTGCACGGTCGGCCCGGCGCTACGCACCACCATTCGCTTGCCGTCGAGCAGGAACGTGACCCGCTTCGGCGAGTCGATGGACAGCGTGGTGGTCCCTCGGTCCAGCCGCATCGAGCGCGACACCGAGACCAGGCTGGCCGGGCTGTAACCCAACTGGCTGAGCGCCTCGCTCACCGAGTCGGCGTTCACCCAGACATCGCGGTCGACGCCGTCGACGGTCAGGTGCAAAAGGTGGCCACGGCGGACCACGATGGTCCCGTGGTCCGCGATCGCGGAATTGAGATCCGGCGCCACGATGTCATGGGAGCCGACATCGATTCCGGCCGCGGACAGCGCCCCGGAAACCTTGCTGGCAGTGGTGTGGACCTGCTGGCTGTGGCCGTCGATCCGCAGGGCGATGGTCTTCTGCGCCGGGCTGTGAGCCCAGGCCGCCGAGCCGCCGATAACCCCCGCAATCACGAGGCCGTACAGGCCGGTCTTCACGCTGCGACGCAAAAATAAACCCCTCAAAGTTCGCGGCATCAGCAAGCCGCATCGGTACTGGACGTTTCGATTGGTCACAGCACCGTAACTGCCAGCCGGGCGGCAAGCCAAACATGATCTTGAAATTTCTAGCGCAAATCAGGCTTATAGCCCGAATACCTGCTGTCCGGTGGCCCAAATTGTGTCGCAGACCACGGTTTCATCGACGTTTTTCAGTTGCGCGAGCAACCGCACCGTGAGCGGAATCAGGTACGGCGAGTTCGGCCGGCCACGGTGCGGATGCGGGGTGAGGAACGGCGCGTCGGTCTCCACCAGCAACTGGGTCAGCGGCGTCACCGAGGCGGCCGCCCGCAACGCCGGGGCGTTCTTGAAGGTGACCACCCCGGAGAAGGACAGCAGGTAACCGCGCCGGACGCATTCGGCGGCCATCTCGGCGTCGCCGGAGAAGGAGTGGAAGATCACCCCGGCCGGCGGCGCGCCGGCCTCGGCCAACACCCGCAGCACGTCGGCGTGCGCGTCCCGGTCGTGGATCACCAGCGGCTTGGCCGCCCGCTTGGCCAGCTCGATATGCCGACGGAAGTGCTCCTGCTGCTCGGCCGGGGTGGTGCGATCCCAGTAGTAGTCCAGTCCGGTCTCACCCACCGCCACCACCCGAGGGTGGTCGAGCAGCTGCTCCAGTCGGTCGTAGTCGGCGTCGGTCAGCCCGGCCACCTCGGTCGGATGTATCCCCAGCGCCGCGTACACGGCCGGATGCTCGGTCGACTCGATGGCCGACCGCCACTCCCCCAGCTCGCAGCCGACGTTCACCAGCCGGGTGACGCCCACCGCCGCTGCCCGCTCGGCCACCGCGGCGACGAAGTCCGCGCCGGCCGGCTCGTCGCGAGCAACCAGGCCGGCACGATGTGCCATCGCGTCCAGGTGACAGTGCGCGTCGAACACCGCGCCGGCCAGCGGCTGCGGTGCCGGCGGCAAGCCCTGCTTGCCGCCGGCACCGTCGGGTCCAGCCACGCCCGTCAACCCTGCTCGAGCCGGGCCAGCTCCTCCTCCACCACCGACGGTTCCAGCTTGGTGATGATCGGAGTCGGCGGCGCCAGCGGTCGTCCGGCCTCCACCGGCTGGGACGCCCAGCGGGCCTGGGTGGCGTAGTCGCCGGTCAGCACCGAGTAGGACGGCGAGCCCACCGCGGTCTCCTCCTCGACCTCCACCAGCTCCGGCATCGCCGCCCACCGGCCGGTGCCGCCGAGTGCCGAGTGCACCTTGGAACAGATGCCCGGCAGGAACGGCGTGAGCAGCGTCTTGGCGTCGTCCACTACCTGCAGCGCGGTGTGCAACACGGTGCCCATCCGGTCCGGATCGGTGTTCTTCAGCTTCCACGGCGCGGTGTCGGACAGGTACTTGTTCGCCTCGGAGACCACCCGCATCGCCTCGGCGAGGGCAGCCTTCTGCCGGTTCCGCCCGATCAGCCCGCCGACCGTGCCGAAGGCCGCCGAGGACGTCGCCAGCAGCGTCCGGTCGATGTCGGTCAGCTCTCCGGCCGGCGGGATCGCGCCGAGGTTCTTGGCCGTCATCGAAACCGTGCGGTTGACCAGGTTGCCCCAGCCGGCAACCAGCTCGTCGTTGTTCCGCCGGACGAACTCGGCCCAGGTGAAATCGGTGTCCTGGTTCTCCGGGCCGGCCGCGGTCAGGTAGTAACGCAGTGCGTCGGCGTCGTAGCGCGACAGCATGTCGCCGACGTAGATGACCACGTTGCGGGAGGAGGAGAACTTCCGGCCCTCCATGGTCAGGAATTCCGAGGACACCACGTCGTACGGCCGGTTCAGCGCGCCGTACGGGCCCGGCCGGCCGCCCTTGCCCCCGATGCCGGAGTAGCCGAACAGCATCGCCGGCCAGATCTCGGCGTGGAAGACGATGTTGTCCTTGCCCATGAAGTAATAGCCCCGGGCATCCGGCTCCTGCCACCAGGCGCGCCAGGCCTCGGGGTCGCCGCTGCGCGCCGCCCATTCGATGGACGCCGACAGGTAGCCGATCACCGCGTCGAACCAGACGTAGATCCGCTTGTCCGGCCGATCCCGCCAACCCTCCAGCGGAACCGGCACCCCCCAGTCCAGGTCCCGGGTGATCGCGCGCGGCTTGAGGTCGTCCAGCAGGTTGAGCGAGAACTTCTGCACGTTCGGCCGCCAGTGCTGCTGGCTGCGCAGCCAGCCGGCGAGCACCTCGCTGAACGCCGGCAGATCCAGGAAGAACTGCTCGGTGTCGACGAATTCCGGGGTCTCGCCGTTGATCCGGGAGCGTGGCTCGATCAGATCGATGGGATCCAACTGGTTGCCACAGTTGTCGCACTGGTCACCCCGCGCACTGGGATATCCGCAGATCGGGCAGGTGCCCTCGATGTAGCGGTCCGGCAGCGTGCGGCCGGTGGACGGGCTGATCGCGCCGAGTTCGGTGCGGGAGAAGATATAGCCGTTGTCCAACAGGCCGCGGAACAGCGCCTGGGTCACCTGGTAGTGGTTGCGGGTGGTGGTCCGGGTGAACAGGTCGTAGGACAGCCCCAGCTGCTGCAGGTCCTTGGCGATGATCAGGCTGTTGCGATCGGCCAGTTCCCGCGGCGAGACGCCCTCCCGCTCGGCCTGCACCTGGATCGGGGTGCCGTGCTCGTCCGTGCCCGAGACCATCAGCACCCGGTTGCCGGCCATCCGGTGGTAGCGGGAGAAGACGTCGGACGGCACGCCGAAGCCGGCGACGTGCCCGATGTGGCGCGGGCCGTTCGCATACGGCCACGCCACCGCGGTCAGCACATGCAAGGACATGAGCCAAGCCTAGTTAGCGCCGCCACCGAGTTGATGATGGCGCCCATCCCGGCCGCCGGATCCGAGTCGCGAGCAACCGCGCCGTCGAGCCCAGGGCGGCGGTTGGCTCGACCTCGCCGAGTGCGCCCTACGATCGGTGCGTGACGACAGCGACCCTGGCGGCGGATCCGCACGCCGCCGCAGCGCTGCCGGCCGAGACCGCCCGGTCACTGCCGCCGGGCCTGCGGACCTGGCGGCCGGCCTCGCCGCTGGCCGGCTGGATCTCGGCGCTGCTGGTCACCGCGATCGCGGCCGTCACCCGGTTCTGGGCGCTCGGCTTTCCCAGCGGGAAGAGCTTCGACGAGATCTACTACGCGACCGAAGCCCAGGAGATGCTTCGGTACGGGTACGAGGACAACCGCGACTACATGTTCATCGTGCATCCGCCGCTGGGAAAGTGGCTGATCGCGCTCAGCTCCGCGGTGTTCGGCGACAACTCGGTGGGGTGGCGGGTGGCCCCGGCGCTGCCCGGCACCCTCGCGGTGCTGATCCTGGCCCGGCTCGGCATGCGGATGTTCCACTCGGTGCTGCTCGGCACGCTGGCCGGTGGCCTGCTCGCGTTGGAGGGCATCTCGCTGGTGATGTCCCGGGTGGCGCTGCTGGACATCTTCCTGCAGCTGTTCGTACTGGCCGGCTTCGCCGCCCTGGTGATCGACCGGGACCGGTTGCGCGAGCGGCTGGCCGGGCTGTACCTGGCCGGCGTGGATCTGACCTACGGACCACCCGGGCTCGGCCCACGGCCGTGGCGGCTGGCCGGCGGGATGCTGCTCGGGCTGGCGTTCGCGGTCAAATGGAGCGCGCTGTCGTTCTGGGGCGGCTTCGCCCTGCTGTCCCTGGTCTGGGACCGTGGCGCCTTCGCCAGCGCCGGGGTGGAGCAGCCGACGCTGGCCGTACTGCGCCGCTCGCTGCTGCCGGCCGGTTTCTCGTTGGCGATCTCGCCGCTGTGCGGCTACTTCCTCAGCTGGACCGGCTGGTTCGTCGGGGAGAACTCCTGGAACCGGCACTGGGGTGACAGCCATCCGGGCAATGGCCTGTTCGCGCTGCTGCCGTCCGGGTTCCGCAGCCTGCTGGACTACCACCACCAGGCCTATCTCTTTCACAGCCACCTGTACGACCCGCATCCGTACAAGGCCAATCCCTGGTCCTGGTTGATCCTCGGCCGGCCGATCTCGTTCTATGCCCCACAGGACGTCACCGGCTGCGGGGCGAGCAGTTGCACCCGGGAGATCCTGTGCATCGGCACGCCGATCATGTACTGGGCGTTCGTGCCGGCGCTGCTCTGGTTGCTCTGGCACTGGGCCACCACGCGGGACTGGCGGGCCGGCGCCGTCTGGCTGGCCTTCCTGGCCGGCTGGGCGGTCTGGCTGCAGAACACCCGGCGGACCGGCTTCCTGTTCTACATGACGCCGCTGATGCCGTTCCTGGTGCTCGGCCTGACCCTGGCGATCGGCGTACTGCTCACCCGAACGCCGAGCGAGGTGGCCCGCGGCGAGGCCGCCCGCGCCGCCGGACTGGCCGGCGTGGCCGACGGCGAGGTGCGCACGGTCGGGTTGCGGGAGTGGGTCGCGATCCAGGGCATGTCGATCAACCACCTGCTGCGGATCGGCCTGGTGACCCTGTGGCTGGGCGCGGTGGTGGCCGACTTCGTCTGGATGTGGCCGGTCTTCACCGGCGGCCTGCTCTCCAACGCGCAGTGGCACCTGCGGATGTGGTTCCCGAGCTGGATCTGAGCCGATCGGGGACGCCCCGGCGGCCGGTAGGTCGGCAATACTGGGTGTTAGCAGGCTCGCGGGAACCGCGGCCGGCCCCGGAATCGTTGACCCAGCAGTTCCGCCGGACGCTCGTCGGGCGGTGTGCGGAAAGCGAGGCTCGCGCAATGACCATTTCGGCAAACGTGCCCAGGCCCGGCCTGGATCTGGAATTCCCGCTGTCCCTCGGCGTGTACGACAGTTACGCGCAGGCGCAGAAGGTCGTCGACTTCCTGTCCGACAACAACTTCGAGGTGCAGCAGGTGGCCATCGTCGGTACCGAGCTGAAGACCGTCGAGCGGGTCACCGGCCGGCTGACCCGAGGTAAGGCGGCGGCCGCCGGCACGGTTTCCGGTTTCTGGATGGGCCTGTTCGTCGGACTCGCGTTCTTCCTGTTCGCCACCGGAAACGGGCTCGGCTTCCTGATCAGCACGCCGATCCTGGGTGCCATCTTCGGCCTGATCTGGAGCCAGATCGGCTTCACCGCGGTGACCCGAGGCGGCACTCGGGACTTCTCCTCGGTCAGCCAGGTGGTCGCCACCAAGTACGAGGTGCTCGTCGAGCACCGGTACTTCGAGGCCGCTCAGCAGCTGCTGGCAACCATGCACTGACCGGCGGTATGCCGGGCCGGCCCGTCGAGGCACGGGCGGCCCGGTCGTTGACGCGGCCTAGTTGATACAGCCGGCCTGGGCGGCGTTCGTGGTCACCGTGCCGTCCGAGCTGGCGGCCGCGCTCGGTGAGCTGGAACTGCTGCTGGACGGCATCAGCGACTTGACCTGCACGCCGTTGTTGCCCAGCACCAGGGTGACCGTGCTGACCTTCGTGCTCTCGGTCAGGGCCGCTCCCGGTACCGCCGCGGCGACTGCCTTGGCCGCGCTCTCGGCGCCCTTGGGGTAGTCGATGACGGTCTTGTCCACCACGTCGGTGGTTGGCGCCGGAATGGTGGTCTTGAAGCCGAGCTTCTGCAGCGCGGCGGCGTTGGCCTGCTCCAGGCCGTTGGAGTTGGTGTCGTTGACCACGGCCACCGTCACCGAGCCGGGGTCGGCCGGCTTGGCCTTCTGCAGATCGGTGGGGCTGGTGTTGCCGATCAACCGGCCGATGAAGTCGGGCATCGCCGCGGTGTTGACGATCTCGACATCGCCGGCTCCGTCCACCACCTGCTCCCCGGACAGCGGGATGGTGGTGAAGGTGACGTTGCCGGCCGACAGGTTCTGCATCTGCTGCGCCAGCTTGATCGGGTCCAGGGTCTGGTCCATGGTCAGCGACTTGGTGACCGCCTTGAGCAGGTTCTGCAGCTTGATCGGGTTGAGCAGCGTGCCTCGCGAGACCAGTTGCCGGAACACCGCGGACAGGAAGTACTGCTGGCGCTTGATCCGGTCCAGGTCACCGTGCGGCAGGCCGTGCCGCTGCCGGACGAAGGCCAGCGCCTGCAGTCCCTGGACCGACGTGTACTTGCCCGCCGGCAGGTTGATGCCGGTGTAGCTCTTGACGAACGAGCCGTTCGGCTCGTACCCGGAATCGATGCCGTTGCCCTGCTCGCCGACGAACTTGGCCGGCCGGGCGCCCTCGGTCAGGCAGACCGAGACGCCACCGATGGCGTTGGAGATCCGGTAGAAGCCGAGCAGGTCGACCTGCACGAAGTGGTCGATCTTGAGCCCGGTCAGGTTCTCGATGGTGTCGATGAGCAGCGAGGCCGCCTTCGCCTTGTCCCCGTGGCTGTCGTTCATGCCGTCCGGATAGGCGGAGTTGAGCTTGTTCTTGCCGTGGTCGGGAATGGCGACGTAGGAATCCCGCGGGAAGGAGATCACCGTCGCCTTGCTGCCGTCGGCCGGCACGTGCAGCAGCATCATCGTGTCGGTGTTGTAGGAGCCGCCGTCCCGGGTGGTGCCTAACTGGGCCAACTCGGCGTTGCTGGCGGTGTCCCGGTCGTCGTTGCCGACGATCAGGATGTTCTGCGCGCTGCCGTCGATGTTCGATACGTGGGAGTGGCTGTCGATCTGCACCCGCCGGATGTCGGCGTTGAACTTGCGGTACGTCGCCCAGGCCCAGCCGCTGCCGAGCACGACCGCCAGCGACAGGGCGGCGGCGACGATCTTGACGCCGAGCAGCGCGCCATGCACGGTGGCCTGGCTGTTCCGACGACGTCGCTCGGCCGCCCGCCGGGCGCTGCGACCGCGCGGGTCGAGGTGCGGGGGCAGGTTGCCGTCCTGAGTGGCGGCCGGCTGCTGGGGCTTCGCTCGCGACGGCCTGCCACGCCGGGGATCCAGATGCGGAGGGAGTTCACCGCCAGAACCACGGTTGGGGTCGGAGTTCACTCGTCGATTCTATGGTTCACGAGGGGAGCTATCGGCGCACGCGCTAAGAACCCGCTAAGTCTTGCGTCATTATCGGCGCTAATCGGACGGCCGGCCCGATCGAGGCTGCCTCGATATTGCCACCGGCTCGTCGACGCACCGGCCGACGGCCTCAGTCGACATTGCCGAGCGCGGCGCCGACCTGCAATTCCTCCTCGCGCTCCAGCCGGTCGAGTTCGGTGGGCTCCGGCTGCGAGACCAGGCCGCGGTCGGCCGCGTCGAGGGCCCGGTGCACGGTGCCGAGCACCGCGGCGGCGAGCAGCACGGTCAGGGCGCCGAGCACGAACGGCACGTGTGCGTTGTAGTGCTCGACCAGCTTGCCGGCCACGAAGGGAGCCAGCCCGCCGCCGATGAACCGGATGAAGCCGTAGGTTGCCGAGGCGACCGGGCGCGGCACCGGCGCGATGCTCATCACCGCCGTGGTGACCAGCGTGTTGTTCACCCCGATGAAGGCACCGGCCACGATCACGGCCAGGATGACCACCAGCCGGTTGTCGGGAAAGATCCCGATCAGCAGCAGGTCCAGGCCCATCAGGGCGAAGTTGCCGTACAGGGTGCGCGGAGTGCCGAACCGGGCCTTCAACCACGGCGCACCCCAGATCGCGAAGAGGGCGACCAGCACGCCCCAGGCGCAGAAGACCAGGCCCAGCTTGGGCGGGCTGGAGATCCGCATCAGGAACGGTGAGTAGCCGAGCAGGGTGAAGAAACCCCAGTTGTACAGCAGCCCGACCACGCTGGTGGTGGCCAGGCTGCGGTGCCGCAGCGCCACGAGGGGTTCGCGCAGCCGCTGTCGCCGCTCCGGCTTCGGAGTCGGCGGCAGCAGGATCAAGGTCGCGACCAGCGCCGCCGCCATCAGCACCGAGACGCCGAAGAACGGCCCGCGCCAGGAGATGCCACCCAGCTCACCGCCGAGCAGCGGGCCGAGTGCGATGCCGAGTCCGAGGGCCGTCTCGTAGAGCACGATGGCGCCGTTGAAGCCACCGCTGGCCGAGGTCACGATGACCGCCAGCGAGGTGGCGATGAACAGCGCGTTGCCCAGGCCCCAGCCGGCCCGGAATCCGACGATGCCGGCGATCGAGTTGGATTCGCCGGCCAGGAAGGCGAACAGCACGATCAGCGCCAGGCCGCTGATCAGGGTGCGCTTGGCCCCGAGCATGCTCGAGACCCAGCCGGTGATCAACATCGCGACCGCGGTGACCACCAGATAACTGGTGAACAGCAGCTCGACGTCGCTCGGCGAGGCGTGCAACTGGTCGCGTAGCGAGGCGAGGATCGGGTCGACCAGGCCGATCCCCATGAAGGAGATGACGCAGGCCAGGGCCACCGCCCAGACCGCCTTGGGTTGCTTGAACGGGCTGCCGGTGGACGACGGATGGCTCATCTGGTGGTTCCTCTGTCGGTGGTGGCGCACAACTGGTTCAGGGCATCGAGGGCAGCGGCCAGGTCCGCACGGTGCTCGGCGGACAGTCGCTGGATGTCGGCCAGCACCGCCTCGGTACGGGCTCGGTGCCGGGCAGCGAGCACCGACCGGCCGGCGTCGGTGATACGTACCAGGATCGCGCGACCGTCGGTGGGGTCGGCGAACCGCTCAGCCAACCCCTCGTCGGCGAGCCGGTTGACCAGCGTGGTCATGCCGGGCTGGCTGACCCCTTCCCGCCCCGCGAGGTCGGAGATCCGCAGCGGCCCTTCGTGGCTGAGGGTGTCCAGCGTGGTGATGCTGGTGGCGCTCAGGTGGGTGGGCGCCTTGCGGCGAGCCCACAGCAGCATGCGATCAATGGTGTCGGCTATCGCGTATTCGTCCGCCTGGGTCGGCGCTGAACTGGGCACGAGAAAAACTGTATTGCTGAGTTATATAACTCCGCAATGTATCTTGCCTCACGGCCGCACGTTCTCACCGGCCCACGACCCATGGCCGGACGGCCTCCGTTACCGCCGAAGCGGTCGGTCAGACGGTGTCCAGGGATACCGAGGTGTCCGCCAGCCGGCCCGGGTCGACCTGCCGGCCGCTGCGGATCAGCGCCTTGATCGGATCGGTGACGTCCCAGACGTTGACGTTCATGCCGGCGATCACCCGGCCGCCGGCCAGCCAGAACGCGATGAACTCCCGGCCGTCCCGGTTGCCGCGGAACACCACCTGGTCGTACCCGCCCGGCTCGACATAGCCGAGGTACTCCATGCCCAGGTCGTACTGGTCGGAGTAGAAGTACGGCAGCTCGTCGTAGGTAGCGCTCTCGCCCAGCATCGACTGCGCCGCGGTGGCCGGCTGCTTGAGCGCGGTCGCCCAGTGCTCCACCCGAATCCGCTTGTCATAGAAAGGCGAGAAGGCGTTCGCGACGTCCCCGCAGGCGACGATGTCGGGATCCGAGCTGACCAGCGAGGCGTCCACCAGCACGCCGTTGTCGACGTCGAGGCCGGCCTCGGCTGCCAGTTGGACGTTGGGTGCCACGCCGACCGACACCAGCACCGCATCGCCGTCCAGCACGGTGCCGTCGGCCAGCCGCAGCCCAGTGGCTCGACCGGCGGCGGTCTCGATGCCGGTCAGCTGAGCGCCGAAGTGCAGGTCCACGCCCTGCTCACGATGCAGGTCGGCGAACACGCTCGCCAGTTCCGGCCCGAGCACGCGCAGCAGCGGCAGCTCGGCCGACTCCACGATGCTGACCTCGACTCCGGCCTGGCGGGCCACCGCGGCGACCTCCAGGCCGATCCAGCCGGCACCGATCACCAGCAGCCGACCGCCGCTGGCGAAGGTCTCGGCCAGGACGTCGGAGTCGGCGATCGTGCGCAGCGTGTACACGTTCGGCGCGTCCAGGCCGGACAGCGGCAGCGTGCGCGGACTGGCGCCGGTGGCCAGCAGCAACTTGCGGTAGCCGAGCTCGCTCCCGTCGGCCAGCCGCAGCCGGTGGGCCGCCCGGTCGATCGCGGTGACGCTGGTGCCGGTACGCAGGGCCACCTCGTGCTCGCCGTACCACTCGGCCGGGTGCACGTATGCCTTCTCCAGCGGCTGCGAGCGGGCCAGGTATGCCTTGGACAGCGGCGGCCGCTCGTACGGTCGATGCTGCTCGCTGCCGATCAGCGTCAACGGGCCGTCATAGCCCTGACCGCGCAGCGCCTCGGCGGCCTTGCCGCCGGCAAGGCCGCCCCCGACGATGACGAAGCCGTCGTCCATTGCATCCTCCAGCTCATGCCAAGCTGATCCCGTTTGCCCCGACCCTAGCCCGCTGGCAGCGCGCCTGGCACGCCACGCAGCAGGGCATCGCTGATCGATACGGATCAAGCCTCGCAATAGTTCAGTCTGGGTTCGCCGAGCTGTTCGGCTCAGGCCTTGGCCAGTGCCCCGAGCTGGGCCCGGACCCGAGCGTCCAGCTCGCCGGCACTGGTGCCGCGCCGGTGGGTGATCACGTCGACCAGCGCGACGTGCCAGAACTCCTCGATCCGGCCGCACCACTCGCAGTCGTTGCGCCGATGCTGATCGGGATGGGCAAGCTGGGCGTGCAACTGGGCGCCGTAGATGGCCAGATCGAACAGCGCGTCCACCGACCGCCAGGCCACCTCGTCGCCGTGCACGATCAGCCCATCCGCCCGGCCGTACAGGTCGTCGCTCTGCAGGATGCGGGACGCGTACAGGTGCGGCGCCGCATCGTTGGAGGGCCGGATGCCGTCGGTCCAGAACTCCCGGCGCGCGGCAAGCAGCGCATCGGCGGCATTAGCCGAGCGGAGGTGGCTGATCGGACGGTCTGGCACGGTTATCAGAATATCGAATAAACATTCGAAGAGGCTAGTTGTTCACGTCACCAATGCCGAGCGTAGATGCAGTCATCATTGCCAAGCCGTCCGCTCGCCATCATCCGAGAATAGCCTTTAGCTACAGGCTAAATCTCGATACCAGCCCGCACCCCGGCGGCCCGAAAGCTTTACCACCTGCCTAGTCGATAATTGCAAAAATACCGGTGCTGAACTGTTTGCCGGCGCAGTCGTAGGTGACCAAATACGCCAACAATGAGCACTCCGAAAATTGGGCGGAGGCCAATTACCAATTCGCCGAACGGTACTGGCTCAGTAGCGTTTCTGAAACCGGCGGGAAGATCTGCAAACGCTTCGCGTGACCGGACCGTCCATCGATGCGATCATTCGCTCACAGCGCGTGGCGCGTGTCCCCGCTGTCCCCAATGTCAGGCACCCGTTCATGGAGGAACGACACAATGCTGAGGAACAGCACCAGGATCGCCGCGGCCGTCGGGCTGCTCGCCGCCGGCTTACTCCCCCTTGTCACCGCATCGGCCAGCACCGCATCGGCCAGCACCGCATCGGCCAGCACCGCGGCCGCCGCCACCTACGCCGTTCCGGCCATCGTCGCCGGCGGCAGCATCTCCGTGCAGTACATCCCGAACGAGCAATCGCCGCTGGCCTACGAGATGGACAGCGCCAACCACATGTCCTGGATGCGGACCTACGCGGTACCGGTGCAGTCGGTCACCACTACCGCGACGGCCACCCTGTCGGCGTCCGACCTCGGCACCGACCACTTCGTCTACCGCACCGTCTCCGACGCGCAGAAGTACGACCTGCCACCCAACCCGGACAGCATGAGCTCCTACCACTTCATGCCTGGTGCCCAGTACATCGGCAGCCATGGCGACCTGTCGCTGGCCGGTGGCCAGGCCATCGGCATGGTCTGCCAGGCCGCCAGCGGGCAACTGCTGGCCGTCTTCCAGACCTACGTCTCCGGCGCCACGCACACCTTCGCGGCCTGGCTGAGTGCCGCGGAATGGGCGCATGCGACGCTCACCGGCGGCTACCTCAACTACTGCTGAGCCGATGCCCGAACGAATTCAACTGCACCGCAGCCGGGGCTGGCGCAAGCCGCCCGGCGCGGTCGTGGTAGCTCGGCCGACCAGGTGGGGCAATCCGTTCGCGGTCGGGCAGCGGGTCGGCGGTCAACTGGTCCGCGATCGGGCACACGCGGTGGCGCTGTACCGGGCGATGATGGCCGACTCGCCGGACAAGTGCGCAGCCGTGCGGGCCGAGTTGGCCGGCCGCGACCTGGCCTGCTGGTGCCCGCTGGTCGGCCCGGACGGCGGCCGTGGGCCGTGCCATGCGGACGTGCTGCTGGAGATCGCCAATTCCGAGCGCTGGCCCTGACCCGTCCGCTGATCGCCCGGCGGTCCGCTGGCTCCAGGCCCTGACCGTTGCGCTGCGCGACGGATGTTCCGGCGGCTGCGGACGCGGATAGCATGGGCTCTCTGCTCAGCCGGCGGCTGCCTCGTGCCGGCTGGCCACCGTGTCGAGCGAGGGGGCGCTGGCGTGCTCTACCTGGACGAACGCTGTGGCGCCTGGCAGGTCGGCGAGGACAGCGAGCAGGGCTCTGTCCGGTTCCGGATCTTCCTGCCGGCCGGGCCGGATCCGCAGATCCGCTCGATCCGGGTGGCCGGCGACTTCCAGGCCAGCCTCGGCGGCAAGCCGTGGGACTTCGGCAACGGCATCGAACTCACCGCCGGCGCGGGTGATCCGCGCGGCACCTTCTGGACCGCCACCACCGAGCCGCTGCCGAAGGGCTTCTACGAGTACAAGTACCTGGTCACGTTCACCGACGGTAGCGTCCGCTACGTCTCCGACCCGTGCACCCGCTACGGCGGCACGGCGCAGCAGAACGCCGCCGTCGTGGTCGGCGGCAATAGGCTGCGTAACGCTCCGGTGCAGCCGCTGGCCGGCGGCCGCAAGCCGCTGTCCGATCTGGTGGTCTACGAGTTGATGATCGACGACTTCACCGCTGCGGATCGCGGCGACCGGGCTCCGCTGGACGTGGTTCGGGACCGGCTGGACGAGCTGGTCGCACTCGGTTTCAACGCCATCCTGTTCATGCCGTGGACGGCCTGGCGGAACCGGAACTTCGACTGGGGTTACGCGCCGTTCCAGTACTTCGCGGTGGAATCGCGCTATGCCGACGAGGCGGACCACCCGGAGGACAAGCTGATCTGGCTGCGGGAGTTGGTCAACGCCTGCCACGTTCGCGGCATCCACGTGATCATGGACGGCGTCTACAACCATGTCAGCACCGACTTTCCGTACCCGCAGTTCTATCTGCATCCGCAGGACTGCCCGTTCACCGATCGGGCGTTCGGCGGCGAGTTCGTCGGCCTGCAGGATCTGGACTTCGGCAACGACTGCACGCTGGAGCTGATCACCGACGTCTGCCGCTACTGGATCAGTACCTTCGGCATCGACGGAATCCGCTTCGACAACACGGTGAACTACTACCTGCCGGGCAAGCTGCTCGGCCTGCCGGACGTGCTCGCCGGCATCCAATCCTGGCTGGACGGCCGCGGCGAGGAGAACTTCTCGCTCACCCTGGAACACATCCGGGAGGACGCCGCCTCGGTCACCAACGCGACGGTGGCGACCAGCTTCTGGGACAACTCGCTGCTGGAGCTGGCATTCTCCGAAACGACGCCGGACGGCCGGATCGATGGCCGGTTGCTCAACGCGCTGAACAACCGCCGCTACCTCTCCCCTGGCAAGGTGCCCACCCTGTACCTCGGCAACCACGACCATTCCCAGCTGGCCGGCCGGATCGCCGGGCTTGATCGACACTCCGGCGAGACCGGTAGCTGGTGGCTGGCCCAGCCGTGGCTGATCGCGCTCTATGCCTCGACCGCCGTTCCGCTCATTCCGAACGGTCAGGAGTTCGGGGAGGAGCACTGCCTACCCGAGGACGATCACAACACCAGCCGGCGGGTGGCTTCCCGGCCGCTGCGCTGGCAGTTCGCCGACGACCCGATCGGCCGGCCGCTGCGCGCGTTGCACAGCGCGCTCGGCCGGATCCGGCACGAGCATCCGGCGCTGCGCTCGGAGTTCATGTATCCGCTCGACTGGCCGAGTTGGCAGACCCAGTTCGATTCGGTGGGTGTCGGCGTCGACGTCGATCGGCAACTGGCCATCTTCCACCGCTGGGCACCGCTGCCCGCCGATGCCGTGGAGAACGGTGCCGTAGAGAACGTCGTGGTGTTGCTCAACTTCGCCGACGACGACCAGACGGTGCGGGTGCCGTTCCCGACGCCGGGCCTCTGGTCGGACCTGCTCGCCGGCTACGACGGTTCCGGCGCGCAGTGGACGATCTCGCTGGACGGCCACACCGGCGAGGTGCCGGTCGGCTCGCACTGGGGACGGCTGCTCTGGCGCATCAACCCGCCGGCCTGAGCGCTGCCGGCAGCCGGCACCCGATGGCCGCTGCCGCGCCGGATCAGTCGGCCTCGGCCAGCGCGGAGCGCACCAGCTCGGACACGTACCGCAAGCTGTCGCCGCTCCAGATCGAGTAATGGCCGCCCGGCACGATGTGCTCGGTCAGGTTCGGCATCACGTTTTCCCAGCGCATGTATTCCATCAGCGATTCGGCGGTGATCAGGTGCACCACCGGGCCGGCATAGGACCCGGTGATCACGTAGTCGCACATCGCTTCCATGTGTGCCCGGAACACCGGATACCCGTCACCGAGCAGGTCCGCATCCAACTCTTCGGGCAATGCCCCGCAGCGCTCCGCCTCGGTGAAGACGGCCGCACCGTCCGCGTCCTCCGGCAGCGCGGCGAGGATCGTCTGCACGGCCGAGGTCGGTGCGCCGACGGTCGCCAGCATGTCGTGCAGGAAGCGCCCGGCGATCTCCCGCTCCGGCGGCACCTGGACGACTTCCCACTGCGTGCTGACGTCGATCATGATCAGTTGACGCGGCGGCCTACCGGCCTCGGCCAGCCGCTGGGCCATGTCGAAGGCGACCAGGCCGCCGAGCGACCAGCCCAGTAGCACGAAGTCGCCCTCCGGCTGGAACGCTCGCAGCGTCTCGACGTACTCGGCAGACAGCAGCGGCAGCGAGTGGACCGGTTCGCGGTCGCCGTCGAAGCCGGGCGCCTCGATGCCGTAGACCGGCCGGTCCCCGAGCAGGCTCGCCAACCCGAGGTAGGAGTACGCCGATCCGGAGCTGGCATGGACGCAGTACACCGGCGTCGCCGTGCCGTCCGGCTTGAGCGGGACGATGCGTTCGAGATCGATCATGCGTGCTGCTCGGGCGCCGTCACGAGGGTGTGCTCGCTGGCCGTCACGACGACGCGCCGCTCACCTTCTCGTCCACCGCCGAGGAGACCGCCCGCACCGTGCCGTTGCCGTACAGCGTGCGGATGTTGATCTTGATGCCGAAGCCCTTGTTGATCCGACTCACCGCCCGCATCGCCTGCAGGGAGTTGCCACCGACCTCGAAGAAGCTGTCCTCCGCGCCGACCCGGGGCAGCGACAGCACCTCGGCGAAGATGTCGGCGACGGACTGCTCGGTCGGCGTCCGCGGCGGCACGTAGCTGTCCCCGCTCGCCTCGCCCTCGACCGGATCCGGCAGCGCGTTGCGGTTGATCTTCCAACCGGCGATCAGCGGGAACTCCTCCAGCATCACCCAGGCGGTGGGGATCATGTACTCGGGCAGCGAGCTGGCCAGGTGCTCACGCAGTTCCTCCGGCACCGGCATCCGGTCCGCGGCCGGGATCGCGTAACCGATCAGCCGCTTCTCGCCACTGTGGTCCGGCCGCACCAACACCACCGCGCGGCCGACGTCCGGGTGGCTGGTCAGTGCCGCCTCGATCTCACCGAGCTCGATCCGCAGGCCGCGCAGCTTGATCTGGTTGTCCACCCGGCCGAGGAACTCGATCTGCAGCTCGGAGTTCCACCGGACCAGGTCGCCACTGCGGTAGACCAGCCGGCCCGGCTGGAACGGGTCGGCGATGAACTTCTCCGCCGTCAGCTCGGGCTGGTTGAGGTAGCCCTTGGCCAGGCCGCCGTCCTCACCACCGATCAGCAGTTCGCCGGCCACTCCGCGCGGCACCAGGTTGAACGAGCGGTCCACCACGTAGACCTGTCGGTTCACGTGCGGTCGACCGATCGGCGGCGAGGTCTGCCATTCGATGTGCGGGCATACGTACTCGGTGCAGGCGATCGCCGCCTCGGTCGGGCCGTACAGGTTCACGTAGCGCCGGCCCGGCAGGTTCCACTTGTTGACCAGCTCCGGCGGCAGCACCTCGGCACCGCCCATCACGTACTTCAGATCCGGGTAGGCGTCGGCGTCGATCACCGACTGCATGGCCGGCGGCAGGCCGGCGTAACTGACCCGCTGCTCGCGCATCAGCGCCGCCAGGCCCTCCGGCGAGGCGGCCTCGTCCGGAGACACCGCGACCACCGTCGCGCCGTTGAGGAAGGCCGTCCACAGTTCGCCCTGGGACATGTCGAAGGACAGCGACGGCAGTTGCAGCAGCCGGTCGGCCGGGCCGAAGTCGTAGGTCCGCCGGTACGCCTCGCAGAAGAAGGACACCGCCCGGTGTGCGATCATCACGCCCTTCGGCTGGCCGGTGGAGCCGGAGGTGTAGAGGATGTAGGCGAGCGTGTCCGCGGTCGCCCACTCCTCCAACGGCTGGTCGGTCGGGGTGGCCTCGATCTGCGCCCAGTCGTCGTCGATCAGCACGGTCTGCCAACCGGTCGACTCCGGCAGCCGGTCGCGCATGCCCGAGCGAGTGATCACCAGCGGCGCCGCGGTGTCGGAGAGCATGAAGGCGATCCGATTGGCCGGGTGCTTCGGGTCGAGCATCGCGAAGGTGCCACCGGCCTTGAGGATGCCGAGCATGGTCACGTAGGCGTCCAGATCCCGATCGATCACCACCGCGACCACCTGGCCGTGCTGCAGTCCGCGCGAACGCAGGTAGTGGGCCAGCAGATCGGCCCGCCGGTCCAGCTCGGCATAGCTCAACTCGACCCCGTTGCACACCACCGCGGTCGCATCCGGCTGGCGCCGAGCCACCTCGGCGACCGCGACGTGCAGCGGCTGCTGGTTGTAGTCGACCACCTCGCCGCGGCCGACCGAGAGCAGTTGCGCGGCCTCGTCCTCGGCCACGATCGGGATCTGCGACAGCCGCAGCTCCGGGTTGGCACCGGCCGTCCGCAGCACCGACTCCAGGTGCCCGATCATCGCCTCGATCCGCCAACCGTCGAACATGTCCGAGGAATACTCGGCGGCGGCCTGCAACTTCGAGCCGGTGTCGATGATGTTCATGGCGATGTCGAACCGGGAACCGAGCGATGCCAGCGGCACGAACTCGGCCGTCACCTCGGGGAAGCTGAGGTTGTCACCGGAGTTGCTCGAGGTCAGCAACTGCATGCCGACCTGGAACAGCGGATTGCGGTCCGGGTCACGAACCGGCTGCACCGCGTCGACCACCTGGTAGAACGGCACCTCCTGGTGCTCGTACAGGTCGAGGTTGTTGTCCGCCGTGCGCTCGATCAGCTCGGCGAAGGTCGGGTCGCCGGACAGGTCCGAGCGCAACACCACCATGTTGATGAACAGTCCGACGACGGCTTCCAGCTCCGGCTCGGCCCGGCCCAGCATCGGCACCCCGACGGGAATGTCCTCCAGGCCGCTGTAGCGGCTGAGCACCAGGTTGAAGGCGGCCGCGAACACCATGAACATCGACGCACCGTTGTCATCGGCGAGCCGCTGCACGATGCCGCGCAGGTCGTCCGGGAAGTCCTTCATCAGCGTCTCGCCCCGATGGCTGCCACCGATCGGCCGCGGACGGTCGGTGGGCAGTTCCAGCACCGGCAGATCCGCCAATCGCTCCTGCCAGAACGCCAATTCCTCGGCGAGTACCTCGCCCTGCAGCCGATCCCGCTGGGTCTCGGCGAACTCGGTGTAGTCGAGCTCGGCCTCGTCGAACACCGGCTCGGTGCCGGAGTAGAGGCTGCGGTAGGCGGTGGCCAGCTCGTCGTTCATCACCGCGCTGGACCAGCCATCGGTGATGATGTGGTGGAACTGCTGACAGAACACGAACTCCTGCTCGGTCAGCTGGTACAGCCGGAACCGGCACAGCGGGCCGGTTTCCAGGTCGAACGGCTCGGCCAGTTGGGCATCGATCTCGGCCTGCACCCGGCGCTCGCGCTCGTCCTCGGCCAGCTCCCGCAGGTCGATCACCGGCAGCGGCACCTCGCTCGGCGGAGCGACCACCTGGTACGGGGTGCCCTCGTCGTTGCGGATGGTGACGCGCAGCGACTCGTGCCGGGCCACCAGCAGGTTCAGGCAGCGATGCAGCAGGTCGACCCGCAGCGCCCCGCGCAACCGCCACACCAGCAGGATGTTGTAGGTGGTCTCCCCCGGCGCCAGTTGATCGAGGAACCACAGCTGTTCCTGGGCGAAGGACAGTCGCCGAACGAGTTCCTTGCCCGCCTCGGTGGGCACGTCCCGCCCGGTCTCGATTGTCATGCCTATACCGACCTTTTCTGTGAATCGCTATCAGAGAGCACCTGATCGAAGCGTGCCAGTCCCTCGGTGATGACCGGAGCCTCCCGGGCGAAGCTGATCCGGATGCCGCCGGGCTTGCCCAGCGTCTCGCCGGGCATCAGCAGCACGCCGGCGTCCAGCATCGCACGGGACAGCTCCAACGAGGAGTTGCCCGGCGCCAGTTGCAACCAGGCGAACGGGGTTCCCTCGGGCGGTTGCAGCCGCATCAGGTCCGCATGCCGGCCGACGAAGGCGTGCAGGTGCTCAAGTCCGATGGCAGTCAGCCGGTCGTACTCGGCCCGGTAGTGCGCCCAGTTGGACAGCGCCTCGACGGCCAGCGTCTCGCACAGCACCGAGGTGGAGATGGTGGTCAGGTGCTTGTACTCCGCGCAGGCGCTGACGAGATCGGCCGGGCCGTACATCCAGCCGACCCGCAGGCCGGGCAGCCCGGCGATCTTGGACAGGCTGGACACCGAGATGGTGCGCGGGCCGGACAGCGCCGCGGACTCGGTCAGCTCGATCAGGTATTCCTCGTCGACCACCAGATACGCGCCGCACCGCTCGGCGATCGCCCGGACGGCCGCCAGCTCGGTGTCCCGGATCCGCCGGCCGCTGGGATTGCCCGGCGTGTTCAGGGTGATCAGGCGCAGGCCACCGGCGGCGACCCGCTCGATCGCCGCCAGATCGAGGCTGAAGTCCTCGGCAAGATCGACCACCTGCACGTCGGCACCGAGCCGACGCGGCGCGTCGGTCGCCTGCTGCCAGCCCGGCCGGAAGGCCAGCACTCGGTCGCCGGGCCGCAGCAGCGTGCAGTACAGCAGGTAGAGCGCCTCCTGGGCGCCGTGGGTGATGACCACCTGCTCGGCGTCCCCGCCGTACCGGGCGGCTACCCGCTCGCGTAACGCGGCGCTGCCCCGGTCGAAGCCGTAGTTCAGTTCCAGGTCGGCCGGCACGGTGAACTGACCGGCATGACCACACTGGACGTGGCTGTCACCCAGGTCGATGTCGTAGCGGCCGATCGAGTCCTCGAACACCCAGCGCCGCATCGGGTACTCATCGACCTGGGCGTTCTTCTCGATCGGGACGCTCTTCTCGACCTGGGCGGCGGCCGCACCGACCGTGCCGGCGCTCATGCGAACACCCGTTCGGCCAGTAGCGGCAGCTCGAGCCGGCGCCGGAGCGGATCGGCGAACTCCCCCGAGGCGACCTTCTCCACCAGGCCGGTGAGGCTGACCCGCAGTTGCGCGTCGAAGCCGACCTGCACCTCGCCGCCCGGCATCCGCACGGTTACCCGCTCGTCCACCAGCTCCAGCCGGCGGGCCGCGCTCGCCGCCGCACAACTGCTGCTGCCCGAGGCGAGGGTGTAACCGGCGCCGCGCTCGAAGATGAGCAGGTCGATGGTGGCGCGGTCCAACACTCGGGCGAAGGCCACATTGACCCGCTGCGGGAAGTCCGGGTGGCCGGCGATCAGCGGCCCCAACTCCTTGGCACGTTCGGCGGTCAACTCGTCGGTGAACAGCACCGCGTGCGGATTGCCGTTGTGCAGGCAGGTCAGGCTCAGCCGCTCGCCGGCCACCTCGAGCGTCAGCTCGACTGCTGAGCCGGACCGGCCGGCCACCGGGATGGCCGCCGCCTCGAAGGATGGCGGATCCAGCTCGACGGTGACCAGGCCGTCCTCGGAGATCCGGACCGGCGAGTCCCCGGCCGGGGTACGGATGAGCAGGTCCGCGCCGACCGGCTCGTCCCCGGCCAGTTGCAGGGCGAACATGCGAACACCGTTCACGCTGCGGTCACAGCGGCTGCCGTCGGAGTTGTAGGTCACCACCTCGACCGGAAGGCCGGCCTCGACCGTACCGACGGGGCCGAACAGAACCCCGTCGGCACCGATGCCGAAGTGCCGATCACACAACACCTGGGCCGCCGCCGCGGAGGGCGGCAGGCCCAGGCGCTGGCCGTCGACCACCAGGTAATCGTTGCCGAGAGCCTGGTATTTGACGAAGTCAGTCATCCGTTGCCAGCCCCGTCCCTCCGCGTCGAGTGGGCCTCCCGCAGGGTCGAAAGGCCGAATCCGGTGCTCGGGTCACATCGCCGAGACAGCCTGCTCCTCCTCCAGGACCGCGCGGTCGTGCTCCTCGCCGTACCACTTCTCCTTCCAGCGGGAGAAGGCGACGATGAGGATGTCGCGATGTGCCGTCTGGCCGTTGGCTGACTCGACATCGGTCACGTCGTGCGCGATGGCCCGGTCGTCCAGCAGCACGGCCTGGCCGGGCTCGAGGATGCCGCTCCAGAACGGCTCGTCGGCGCCGTCCTTCCACAGCCGGGTCACCGCACCGGCCACGTTCTGCTTGCGCAGCACGGCGATCATGACGAACTCGTGGCCGTCGTGGTGCACGCCTTCCGGCGTCAGCGGGGCGTTGGTGGCGTCGTCGGCCGAGGACCGGTTCTGGTGGACGTTGATCTGCCAGTCCTCGGTGGCGTCCAGCCCGAAGGCCGCGATGCCGTGCCGGATCAGCGGAGTGAAGTCGACCTCGATCGGTTCGTAGGTGCGCTTCTTGCCGCCGCCGACCGGATTGAACTTCTTGAACGCGGTGTAGTCGCGGTGCGGCAGCCGCTCGAAGGACCAGCCACCCTCGGCGGCGGTGTCGGGAGAGAGGCGGTACTGGGAGAAGCGCTTGTGCCGGGTGCCGTGGCCCATGTAGTCGTCGACCGGGCAACGGTCATAGCTGTCCAGGATCTCCTGGCTGACCGGTGGAAGGTCGATCAGGGTGAATCCTTGGGAGTTCAGCGGCATGCTGTCAGGCCCTTTCTTCGGGTGGCCGTGTCGGGGTAGCCGTACTGCGATCAGGCGGTCGCGGTCGGGGTTCGCTCGTCCAGGTAGCGGGCCGAGGAGTTGAGCCGCCACAGTGTGCCACGGGCGATCCCTCGCCGCATATGGGCTGATTGCGCGGCGGGCAGCACCACATTGTGGAACCAGCCCTGGGCGTGCTGGGAGTCGATGGTGACGTGCAGCCGGTGGTAGACGACACCTTCCTGCGGCAGGCCCAATCGGTCCCAGGCGTGCAGCACGTGCACGAACCGGTCCGGCACCAGCCACTCGGTCATGCCGAGGAAGCCGACTGCCTCGGCGTAGAACTGGCGGTACCGGCACAGCAGCACCGCGAGGTTGCCCGACAGCAGCGCGTTCGCGGTCAACGACCGCTCCAGCTCGTCCTCGTCGACCTCGAAGACCTCGAAGATCTTGTTGAACAGGTAGGTGTGCACCTGGTCGCGATCTCCGTTGCCCATCTCGTCCCAGAAGTTGGCGGCGATCTCAAGCTTGGCGGCGCCGGCGGTACCTACCTGCATCATCGCGAGCAGGTCGTCGAACCGGCCGTCGACCACCGACTCCTGGATCACGTAGTTGCGCAGGTCGTCGGCGGTGGCGTGGTTGTGGATGAAGTTGCGGTAGTACTCGTGCTTGTAGACGCGGTGATCCTTGGCGGTGCGCTTGATCCAGGACAGGTACGCCCGCGGCTCGGTCGGCAGGGTGTCCAGCACGCCCGGGTCCAGGTCGGCGTCCTGGGCGGCGATGGTCGCCTCTTCCAGCAGCCGGGTGATCTCGTGCAGCGCCACCGAGCCCTCGGCGGTCTGGCCGGACGGGATCAACGTGTGCAGCTGATAAATCCTCGAGAGCAGGAACTGCTGGGCGTAGAAGGCATCGGCGTCACCGGCCTGCGCGCGCTCATTCAGTTGGCTCACCGCCGCGCGGATCCGGCCCCGCTCGGCGGGCGTCCAGGCCGCATCCACGTCCTCGGCGGGCTGGTTCAGCCAGCCGGAGATCTCCTCGATCAGCGCACGCGGGTCGACAGCGGCCTGCTCCGGCGCCGCCTCCGTGTCAAGCGGCTGCAGAGCGTGCATGAGTAACTCCTTCAGTGCTCGGTAGCAGTCAGGGGGTATAGGGGTCAAAAGGTGAGCGCGAACACCTTTGCAGCCGCATCGTCACGGCCGCCTGGCACTGCGAATCAGGTTAATACTCTGACATTGAAGCGATATCCGGTCAATAGGCTTTGATTTGCTTTTCTGCAGTCTCCAGGCAGTGTCTACAGAGCGGCCAACGAGTGAGAAAAGCGTCAAGTCGATGTTGGTGAGTGCTTGACCGGCTCGAGGGCCGGGGGCGGCATCGCACGTAGCCGAACCACCGGTGAGAGCGCTATCGGTACCAGCATGCCGGCCGAACAGACCGCCACCAGGGTAAGCCCGGCGCGCAATCCCATGGCGCCGCCGATCAGGCCGGCGGACAGTCCACCGAGCGCTCCGCCCCCGAACAGCAGGGTGCGGAACGCCGCCGTCATCCGGCCCATCAATGACTGCGGGGTACATGTTTGGCGAAGTGAGATCATCACCACACCGGCCACTCCGAGCCCGAGATAAGTGATCAAGAACGACAGGATGAACGTTGCGATGAGCATCGGTCGGGAGCCATTGGCGAGCGGGATGAGCAGCGGCCCGGCGAAAATTCCGGATAGCGACGCGCCGTAGAGAACACCGATCCGGAACCGACGGATGAGGGCCTTGGAAATGATGGCACCGACCAGCCCGCCGACCGAGGATGCCGAGAAGATCAACCCCACGGTGGCGGGGCTCAGGCCCTTGTCGCGCACCCCGTAGAGCAGGAACAGGGTCCAGACGCAGGTCAGTGAGAAGTTGGTGAACGGGGCCACCAAGGCAAGCGGGCGGAGGATCCGATCGCCGAAGACCCAGCGCACGCCATCGGCCAACTCTCGGCCGAGGTGCCGGTTGCCCGCCGGTGGTGGCGGGGCGGGCTCCGGCGTCCGGATCCACAGCAGGCTGGCGAGCGAGGCCAGGTAGGAGGCCGCGTCCACCACCAGGGCGGTGGGCGCGGTGAGCCAGCCGATCAGGACCCCGGCCACGCCCGGACCGGCCACGTCGGTGGTCGACTGCGTGACGCCCAGCTTCTGGTTGGCCTCGATGTAGTGCTTGGCATCCCGGACCAGCGCGGGCACGAAGGACATCCAACTGACGTCGAAGAGCACCGAGAAGATGCCCACCACGCAGGCGATCACCAGCAGGCCGGTGATGGACAGGGCATGGAAGTGCGAGAGCACCGGCACCAGGGCGATCAGCACCATCCGGCTGACGTTGGCCAGCAACATGATCGGCTTGCGCCGGCTCCGGTCGACCCACACGCCGAAGACCAGGGCCAGGAACAGGTACGGCACCAGCTGCAGGAAGCGGAGCAGGCCGACCTGCTGCGGGCTGGCGTTGAAGATCATCACCGCGGTCAGCGGCAACGCCAGGTTGGTGACCTGGGTGCCGAACAGCGACAGCGCCTCGCCCGACCAGAACTTCATGAAGTCCGGGTTATGCCACAGCGTTTCCGGATCGGTCGTGCGGGGTTCCGTCGGGCGAGGTTCCGTCGCGAGGGGTTTCGTCGTGAGCGGTTCCGTGGCGACGGGCTGGTCCGGGCGCCTGGCGACAGTCATGACCCGCACTCTCGGTAGACGTTCGGGCTAAAGATTACTAATCCGACACTTTCGAGCATCGCAGACGGTGCGTTTCAGAACCAGCGACACGGACGTCACAGGGGCCGTCGGGCCAGTCGAGGCACGCATCGCCGCCGCACTCGCCGCCGGTGGCCGACTGGGCTCGTTCAGCGCCGTCCCGAAGGGTCTGCCGGCTCGGAATGTGCTTGCTGCAGCAGTTGATTCAGCGCATCATCCAGCTGTGGGTAGCTGAAGTGGAAGCCGGCATCGAGCAGCCGGCCCGGCCGTGCGCGGCGACCGGTCAGGGCCAGTGCGGGATCGCTGCGCAACAGCAGAGCACCTAGCCGCACCGCGAAGGCGGGCGTCGGCGGGGCGGGCGGCCGGTGGACGGCTCGGCGCAGCGATGCCATTAGTTCAGCATTGCGAACCGGATTGGGTGAGCTGGCGACGACGAGGCCGTGGACGGGATTGTCCAGCGCCCAGCGGACAATCGCGATCCAGTCGCTGATGTGGATCCAGCTCACCCACTGCCGGCCGGTGCCGATCCGACCGCCCAGGCCCCACCGGGTCAGGCCGATCAGCCGGTCCATGGCGGGCGTGTCCCGATCGAGCACGATGCCGGTACGCAGCACGACCGTGCGCGCCGCGTTCACCTCGACGGCCGCCGCCTCCCACGCTCGAGCGACACCGGCCATCTGCGGCGGCCCGTCCGCGGCCGGTGACCGCTCGTCGAGCAGTTGCTCGCCGCTGTCGCCGTGAATGGCCAGGGTGGATGCCTGGATCCATACCGGCATCGGGCTGTTCCGGCTGGCCGCGGCTTCGGCCAAGGCACGGGTTGGCTCGACCCGCGAGGAGGTCATCAATGCGATGCCGGCGTTGGTCGGCCGTCGGTCGACCAGCTCACCCGCCAGGTTCACCACCGCGGCCCCGTCGAGCTCGTTCGCCCAGTCCCCCATCGTTCGACCGTCCCAGCCGACGTGTCGGTGCCGGGCGGGTTTCGGCGAGCGCGTCAGGATGACGATCTCGTGGCCTCGGTCGGCAAGGTCGTCGGCCAACCGACGCCCGAGGGCGCCGGTGCCGCCTGCGATCACGACCTTCACAACGTCCATTCTCGGATGCTGGCTACCACCTTGTCAGTGGTAGCCAGCTCTCGTCGAGCGTGACCCGCGTTGTCTGCCAGACGCTACGGGGTGACCGTCGCGGCGTAGATGTCGAGGTTGTACGGGGACGGCTGCGAGACACCGGTCCAGGTGAGCTCGGCGCCGGCGTTCGTCGAGGCGATGCCGTTGTAGTCACCGATGAACGGCCGGAACGAGCTGCCGTCCGGCACGCCCCATTGCGACGGGTCGAAGCCGGCAGGGGTGACCCGCGCGGTACGCCAGGTCGCGCCGCCGTCATTGCTGGTCGCGTAGGTGACGTCGTCCAGCTGGTTGGCGCTGTACCGGCGGTCGTTGAACATCACATCGATCCGTCCGTTCGGCGCGATGCCGAGCTCAGCGCCGAACTGGTCGGCCGAGCCCGCGGCCACCGCCACCGGTGCCGTCCAGGCGGTGAGGTCGGTGGCCGGCGCGGACTGCAGATAGGTCTGCGCGTACGTCCCCTTGATGTCGGCGTAGGCGACGTAGAGCCGGTTGTTGGCCGCGTCGAAGGCCGGCGCCGGGTAGGTGCCAGGACCCCGGAACTGGCCGCCGGAGATGTTGAAGCAGGTCGGCGGGAAGATGCACACCGGGTTGTTGAGCGTGGCGAACTGGTACGGCGCCGACCAGGTGCTGCTGCCGATGGCCAGTTTGCTCACGTAGAGCACGGTGCCCTTGCCGCCCTGGACGCCGGTGTCCCAGGTGAGGTAGGCGTTGCCCTGCGGGTCGGTGACCACCCGCTGGTCCTGGTTGTTGCGGATCGTGCTGGAGGTCACCTGGGTGATGGTGAAGGTGTTGCCCCGGTCCTTGCTGATCGCGACCTGGACCGGCGAGTGGGTGCTCTTGCCGTTGAACTGGGCCCAGGTGACGTAGAGCCAGCCGTTGGTCGGGTCGACGTGCAGGTTCTCGTGGTCGGGGAACTGGCCGTTCGAGCCCTTGGAGACGCCGTTGCCGGTGTCGGTGGTGATCTGGGTCAGGCCGGTGTGCTGCCAGGTACGGCCACCGTCGTAGGACCGGTTCAGCAGCATGGCGATCTGGAACGGCGAGGTGAAGTTGAACGCCTGGCAGACGTAGTAGGCGATCGAACCGTCCGGGCTGAACGCGATCGTCGGGTCACCGGCGGCGTCGTAGGCGCCGGTGCCCGGCACGTTCGGATCGTTGGTGAACTTCGTCATGCCCGGCAGGTAGCCGTCCGGCAGCGTCGGGCTCCAGGTCTTGCCGCCGTCGAAGCTGGTGTTGACGGCACAGCCGTCGTTGTAGTTCCAGTCGTTGGCGCCGGTGATCATGTTGGCCGGGTTGGCTGGGTTGATCGCGATCGGCGTCTCGTTCTGCGAGAGCACGTCGCCGGACGGCGTGCTCTGGGAGACGTCCACGACCTGTATCGCGATGGTGCTGGTGGCCGCGCCGCCCGGTGGCGCCGTGAGCAGCAACGATAGTGAGGTGCCCGCGACCAGGGCGACCAACGAGGTACGGCGCATGCAATCCTCCAGCGAGGAGACGGGGTGGGCTCAGCGAGCACAAGCTACCCCCGCCGGTGCCGCGATTCCATACATCGGTAGCGAATCGGGGCACTCTCATAGCTAGTAACAATGCAGCCGGACGCACCGAGCTACCGGTAGGAACGACCAAGCGAGGACGCCGCCGCCCGGCTGGCGTCCTCGCTCCCCCAGGTGAGCCGTCTCGTAGTGATCGACCCTACGGCTTGGTGAGCAGGCAGCCGGTCTTGTTCAGGTCGATCGCGTTGGTCGAGGTGAGGCAAGTGGTGAACCAGTAGGTCTCCTGGCCATAGTTCTGGCCCTGGGTGTAGGTGAGGCTGCCGTCGGAGTTGACCTCGCACGGGTTGTCCAGCGTGCAGGCCTGCCCCTGCTCGTTGCTGGTGTTGTTGACGCCGGCGATCTGCAGGCTCGCGTTGTCGACGATCGGCGAGCCGGACGTGCCGCCGATGGTCTGGCAGGCGGAGTTCGGGTACAGGTAGCGGATCGAGTCGTGCCAGGTCCACTGGTCCTCACGCAGCGTGCCGACGAAGCCATTGATCGAGCAGGAGTAGGTGGTCTTCCAGTAGCCGGACGGGATCGAGACCGCGTCGCCGTCGACCGGATGGGTCGAGGCGATGGTCAGCGCGTTGAGGCCGGTGGTGCTCCGCAGCTGGGCGAAGGTCTTGGTGAGCCGGTACAGCGTGACGTCGGTGCCGGTCATGGTGGCGTAGAGGATCAGGTCGGCGCGGAGGGTGGCCACGGACCGGCCGCTGGCGTCGAGCAGCTTGCCGGTGCGGGAGCTGGTCCGGTTGACCAGCACCTGGCCGGCGCTGAGGAAGCCGCCTTCGTAGCAGTGCCCGTTCGTGAGCATCATCGCCCGGTCAGTGTCCAGCGACGACGGGTAGCGGACGAGGCTCGCCGAGCAGTTGCTCAGCGCGATCGTGGAGGCGAGGCCGGCGGCCTGCAGCTGCTGCACGACCTTGTTGGAGCTGGTCGTGCTGGTCGCTGGGGTCTTGGCCGGGGCTGCGGTGCTCACCGGGGCTGGTGCCGCGACGGCGGTCGAGACGGTCAGTGCGGTGGCGGCGATCGCGACGGTCGCGACGGCCAGCAGCCGGAACGGACGACGGCTGGTACCTGAGAGGAACGTCATGAGAGGTCTCCGAGGGCTAGCTGAGAGGAAACTGTGCGGCCAGCTAACCGGGCAAATCACCTAAGGTCAAGGGACGTTCGGCCGAATTCGCGTCGAGCTGATCAGACAAACGAAAACGGACCCGATCTCCCGATCAGGCCCGTTCCAGAGAACCGCACACCCGTACTCGCTGACGTTTTTCAGTCTTGGGTTTCGAGTAAGCGTGTCATGGTGGAGCTGGTAGGCCGGTACTCGAAACTACCGGCACCCCGATCGTTGCAACCTCGGCGGCCCCATCCGCTACGCCCGGCCGACTCGGCACCGCGCATCCATGCGATCCAGCGCCGGCTGAGCCGAGAAACACGGGAACAGCTGCTAGCTGACTACCAAGCCGGGGTCTCCGCCAGGCAGCTGGCTGGGCGCTACGAACTAAGTCGCGCCAGCATCCGGATATTGCTCCGGGAGTCTGGCCTGCCGCAGCGGTATCAAGCCATGACCGAGGCTGAGACTGATCAAGCTGTCGAGCTATACGGCGCCGGCTCAACTATTGCCGAAGCGGCTGTGGTCCTTGGACGGCCCTGCTCAACCATTCAGGCCGCTCTTGAGCGCCGCGGCGTCGCCCGGCGCTCCCGGCATGACTACAGCTGACGATCGCTCTCTCTGCTCAGCGACGGGCACCTGGATCAGAATTTGGGCGCGGACCGCGCGCCTCGACGCCTACCGGGGCACGGAGTCGCGGCCTACGTTAAGGCAACCGGCTTAGCACCGCCACCGCAGTCTGATGTGCTACCCGCTATACGGGGAGGGCAGCGCGGACAGTGAAGTGAGCTTCGTCAGGAGGTGATTTACGGCCGTCCGGTAAAGGAAGTCGATCATCTGGTCACCTGATGCCAGCTCGATATGAGCTTGCTCATGGAGCCCGGAGTACGTCGATGCGTGCCATCCAGCGTTGATCGATACTACGCCTCGCATGCGACATCGCCCGGGATAAGCGTGCGCAGTCGCCTTCAGGACCGCTTGGCGGGCTCCCCTCACTCTGCTGCAAACCACCGCTCTTCCTCTGCCACCTCCCCGAGGGTGGGAAGCGCCGCCCCGATAGGTCGCGCCAACCGCTGCGCGGCCGCAACGACCAGTACCCAGGGATAGTGATCCTGCTCCTCCACGACGTGTTTGGCCGCCGGCAGTCTCATGCGCGCCGTCAAATAGTCTGACGTCAATCGTGGATCATATCGAGCTACAGTGCGGTAGCGAGCCGCAGAATGTAGCAAGCGAATACGCTTCAAAACAGCGGTTGTGGAGCCGCTTCGAGAGAATCTGCGTAGTTCATAGGCGAGCAGATGTCCGGAGACGAGTGTGCGTTCCGCCTCGCTGACCTCGCACTCCGACAAGGTGCTGTACAGCCAGTCGGGTACGAAGTCATAGCGGACGAAGAGCAGTGTTAGCAACGAAGCCGGCAGTGTCTTTAACCAGTCCGCATCACGAGTGGATAGGGTGGCTGGCTTTCTGCGCCCGAGGTAGGAGGTAGCGGATACCGCCCGCAAAAATGCTTCCATCTCCAGCAAGTCCCGCTCACTGAAGCAGGCCCACCACGCCGAAGCAAGTGGAAGCGCACACGCAAGGCTTTCACGACTCGCCCACAGCAGCGAAAGACAGACCAGCGCCTTACGCTCAGCATCGGAAATGGCGGCATCTCCCGCTTGGCGGTACCAGTTAATCCAGCGGTCATGCAATTCGTAAGACAGGCTAGCGCGGTGCACGCGATCTACTAGAGGAATGTCCCGATTGAAGAGATCGACGGCGCTCATGGTTTCGGTCGGCCGGCGCCGGCGCACGTTGGCCCCGCAAATCGCAATTCGCCAGGCCGTCCAGCCGGAGCCAAGCACTTTGGCCACCTCAGCGACAGCCGCCGACCACCAATCAGGGAATTCGCTAGCAGCCTGCCCCGAAGGAGTTATTGCCTCATAAAGTCTCTGCAGTGATGGGGGCAAGCTTTCGAAGCCGTCATCCGGCAGTGGGGGGAACCTCGCCCAGAACTTGTCAAATTCACGCGAGCGTTTCCCAAAAGCGAACCGTATGTGGACCCAATACTCGGTCGAGAGGTGCTGAGCGAGATTCGCTATAACGGATACCTGGCTCAGCTCACCGCTGCCACTCACAATGCTGAAACCGTCGTCACCAAGCGTTTCTAAGGCGCACTCAATCCGGGCGCTGTCATGCAGCAGCACATCATCACGACCAGCCTCGATGCAGCGCAGCCAGTCTTTCGGGCTGTCGTCGTCCACCGCGTATAGCTGTAATGCCTGGTGCAAACCCAGTTGCCGGAATGCCCCCGAAAGTATCCCAATGCGCATCCACTTGTACATGCCGAAGGTGACGGGGTTGGTTGCCACAGGATTCTGCGGGCAGCGGTCCCACCACCATTCCGCCACCTCACTACCAGTGGCTCGCAGTAAAGCGGCCAGCTCGACAAGTATTTCGTCGGGCTGGTCCACTTCCAGGTAGGCCTTTGTTTTCGCCACCAACGTCAGCCGTCCGGTGTCCGGAGTCAACGTGTTGGTCCTGTGTTCTGAGCGCCGGCTATCAGCGAGCATCCGCAAGCCGGTGAGATCACAGAGCACGCCGGCGAGCGCCTCGGTATCGCGGCGGCTCGCGGCCACTGAGAAATCGGCCAAGATGCGCTCGATCAGTTGGCGTGGGAAGAAGGTCGCTGCCAAATCTGACGAGGAAGCGAGATCCGAGAGCCGGCGCGTCAGGTCAGCCAGCTCGCCCTTTTGGTACCACCCGCAAAAGAAGCGCGTGGCGTTCGACCAGTATGGCCGCCGGATGAGGGCTTCCAGGCGGTCCGGCCTGGTCCCCCGGATGTCCGCGTTGGCCGGTACCTGGGGACTCGTACTGTAGAGGTACCGGGCGGCGAAGTACTCGCGGATTGGCTGCACCGCAAACTCGAAGCGTCCTTCTTGGCGCTCCACGAGCACGAACACGCGCTGCACCCCTCGAAAGAGTTCCCGGAAGATCGAGGGGTCGCGGTCTTCTTTGAGCAGGAACTCTTCAATCACCGTGTTCAAGTCGCCGCGGTCAATGTCACCAGCATTAACCCCCCGGCCACTGCGCTCCGACCGGCTATGGAGCAACCAGGCGATATAGCCGTGCAGCTCAATCAACAGCTCGCGGTTATCGCGCACCACCGGGCTCTTCTCGGCTTCGCGCGTCAGGAAGGTATCGATATAGGCGTCGTACAGCGCACTCCGCTTGTCCGGCAGACTCCAGCCACGGGTATTAATCAGCCACAGCAAAATAGCCAGCTGCATAGGATTACGTGCTAGTTCCGCAATATGTGGGGACTGTAGGTTCACCGCTAAGACCTGCCGCATGGTCTCGGCCTCCTCATGCGGCAGTCGTTTGAGGCGCATCCAGGTCTCAGCGTAATCCGTTATCAGCTGGCCGTAGAGGTCTTGTAGCACGAAGCGATCGAACGTCTTATCGCTGACCTTGGGAGCACGGAGCAGCGTTGACGGCCGCGAGGTAAGCAATATCTTGGCGTCAGCCTCCCAGGCTTCAAGCGAAGCGGTCAGCTTCTCGATCGCTTTGACAACCTCTTCCCGAACATCGAGATCGGGCACTTCGTCGAGACCATCGAGGGCGATAAAGGACGGGGTCGCGGATAGGACCTCCACCAGTTCGGGGGTGGACACCGTAATCTCGGTGGAAGTTTGAATGAGGGCAGCGAGGTAGCTGAGAATCCCGGCCGCTTCAGGATCGGCCTGTTGAGCCCGCCAGGTGGCGTAGCGGCGAAGTTCGATGCGAAGCGGCAGCCGTGACGGGGCAAAGAGAAGCTTTTGGGGAACTTTCCGCAGGTCGAGCTTGCGGTCTAGGATTCGACAACGATGCACCTGGCAGACATATTGCGTGACCGTCGACTTACCCTGCCCCGGGGCACCCTCCAGCAAAATGTGGTTCGTTCCATGAGGCTCCTGAGCCCCCAGGAATAATTGCGTCGCCGGAACTGCGCTCGATCGCACGCCATATGCATAGCCGTAGCCACCACGGACGGCTTCGCTAACGAGCGGTTCTTCGTCTTCCGCTTGGTCGGCTTCTAGGCCCTCGACCGCCTCGCTCTCAGCTGCCTCATCAGGGGCGTCCTCGACAATAAACCGCGCGTTGTGAAAAACGTGATCGGCGAAGAGCATTGGGAACTTTTGCACTGCCGGCACGTCAAGATAGACATCGAGGAGGTCGAGGTTCTCTAGGTCAACCTGTCTGAAACGGAGGCGGCCTTCATCCTCATACTGATGCCGGCAAAAGGCGAGTAGCGCTTGGATGACCGCTGGGGTCGTCGACACGGCTAAGCCACCGGCGGAAATCTTCCGGCTACCCACTAGCGCCCGCAGGCCCTCCTCGCCGCGCAGCAGGCCAAAGCCAGCGGCGATATCGGGATAAGCCCGCAAGCGGGTCTCGATATCCTCGCGCCACCACGTGCGCGCCGGCACGGGCACCTGAGCCTGGAGATACTCCAGCCAGCGGTCTTGCAATCCGTCATGGAGATCGCCGCTGCCGGCAATGTTGGTGACAAATACGTACTCGGCTATGCCGCGTTCACGGAGCCGCTCGATCTTCGGCAACTCGCGCCGCAGCTGGCTCTTTAGCCAGCTGAATAGCTCATCGGTCGTCGGGGTACCCGGCGGGGATGGTTGGCGACTCTTCACCTGAAATACGACCGCGTCCTGCGACTTGCGAGTGCTCGGTGTGAAGCTCGGTATGACGATATCGCGGCCGCCGTCCCGGCCTTGCAATGGGAAACAACGTGCCTCAGGGTGGGCCCGCACTACGACTGCGGCCACGAGGGCTTGAAAAGCTGTTGTTCCCATCGCCTCAAACGCATCGCCAAAGATCAGCATGGGGTCATCCTCCTACACGGCTCCGCCGGGCGCTTCAGAGCGCTGCGCAAACGGTGAAGCGTCGATTCGATGGGTGGCTGCGGCTTGCACTGGCCACCAATCGCCATACCGCTGGCCCAGCAGGGCTACCGCCTCGATAGCTGCCACTAGCCGTGTCGGGCCGGCGCCGCCTTGGATCGTTTCGATCAAGCAGCCGCACGTAGTTCTGCCGCTCCTCCGACCACAGCCATATCCTCGCAGCGTCCCGGCGCCCGAGCCGCCGCGCATCCGGGCTGTCCATAGCTCAATGTGCAGCGTCGTAGGCTTTCTGGACCTTGCTTGGCACTCGCCCGCGGTCGGCTACTTCTAGGCCGTGCTCTCGTGCCCACGCGCGGATGGCCGCTCGGTCCTTTCGTCGGCTGGCGGGCGTTGCGGCAGTCCTACGGTCAGCTGGCTCAGGCACACGCCCGGTCTTGCGGGCTGCCACTATGTACTTTGCTAAGGCTGCGCCCAGCTCGGCCTGATGCTCCTCCGTCAGATCAATCTCGTAACTGAGGCCGCGAAAGGCGAAAGTCACCCGGCTGGCTCCCTCGGTGCCATCCAGATCGTCATAGGTGGTCACCACGGTGCGCCTGGCCATGTCTTCTCAGCCTTCAGTCACGGACGGGAGCGCCAACGTTGGTTGAGCCGGTCGGCTGACGGTTGCCTGGGCACTCGCCTCATGGCAGCTCGCTTGCAGCGATAGCCCGCACCACCTCGCTGAACGCCGGCTCCTGCGGCGCGAGCGCCTGCTCGGCAAATCGCCGCCGTAGCTCGGCGTCCACCTCGGTCACCGGCCGCCCGGCGTGCGAGGCGTGGACGGCCCGCACCAGCTCTTCCACCCGGACTGGGGCAGGCCGCTCGGCATCCGGTTCATCGCGCAAGATCATTTCCGAGATCACTGCAGCTTGTTTGAAGCTGTACGGCATATCCGAGAAACTACTCAGAGCGCAGCGAAGCCCCCCCCCCCCCCCCCCCCCCCCCCACCCCCCCCCCCACCGACGCCCCCCCCGCCCGCCGGGGGTGGGTGTCCGCCTGCCCGCTCCGCCGCC
>Ga0157372_10000115_pt1 | contig 84815 bp, 60 predicted proteins | sample C55metaG_FD_115307 | JGI IMG/M metagenome (GOLD analysis project Ga0157372, IMG submission 115307) | Corn rhizosphere microbial communities from Kellogg Biological Station, Michigan, USA - C5-5 metaG | ecosystem: Host-associated > Plants > Roots > Rhizosphere > Soil | place: USA: Michigan... | reverse complement strand
TGGCTGTGAAGCAGAAACCTTATAGTCATTCATCAAGGTCAGATATTCGTCCTTCATGCGGTTCTTTTCCGGTTTATTGACAAGTACCGCATTCAATACCATAATAAATAAGGGGATTACTGCCATATTCACAGTTGTATCCTCCGCACTATCCCAATAGGGCGAAGGTTTCACGCCCAGTAAATCAGGAACGTCAAGTTCCTTTAATTTTTCCTGGCGCTCCTGGGGCGTACCAGTCACTAAAGAGGTGACGGCGCCGGAATATAAATAAGCGTCTAACGCCTCCCGTGGGTGAAAGTCAGCCACGGTGTATTGCGCATTAACGCGTTGCACCAAATCAACAGTATCTGAAAACCCCCTTGACCTTGCCATGTCGAGCGATTTCACAGTCCAAAGGTACGCGCGATTTATCTGGTGAGCTCCCGCTGCCGCAAATGCAACCTGGCTGCTTATCATTGGATCATTTTTAGGGTTGTATAAATGTGATACGTCTTTACCATTATAGTAAAACATTCCCTGAAAAGGCTTAAAATAATCTCCTCCTTGAGTTTGCGGGATTCGCCTTTCATTTAGCATGGAGGCAATATAGCCGGTCATGTGCCCTGAAAGCTGAAACAACCTAATCCATTCCTTAGATGGCTTATCTTCTTTCGATGCGTACAAACGTTCAACCAATTCTTCGAGATGATCAAGCATTGGCGATAAGTCTTCAGCGATCCAGTAAGAAAGCGTTAACTCAGCCATGGTTCCGATATAATCCAGATCATTTAAGTCCGGATTCTCCCCGGCAATCTTCAAAGCGCGTTCACAATAACCTATCGCAGCATAAGGTTCTGTATTAGATACCACAGATGCAAGAAATATTAGCGATTCCGGAAAAGTGTCCTGATCTGCTAAATCATTAGATACGGCTATTTCGAGCCAATCTTTCGCGCGGGACTTAGCCTTAGCATTGTTGTCGTTGAAATACAGTCGTCCTATGTTACTTGCCAGGATATATCGTATGGCTTCCGAATCAGTTTCATCAATATACGCATGCGTGAGATCATCTGCGTTAGCGGGATCGGCATATGTCGTAAACTCAATTTTTATCCGTGCAGCTATTGCAGTTGAAGCCAAACCAGGTTCGTTAACCTCTTTCAGGGTCTTCTCTAATAATTCGAGGATTTTTATTTTATCAGAGGTGCTTTCAGTTTGACCACTATCGGGCTGGAATTGCAAAATCCGGTTACAGAGCACGGTGAATCCAGAGTATGCGATAGAACTTTTGAATGGTGACACACCAGTATGTTGTGGCATATTCGATCCTATTTGAATCCACTTAACCAGGTCGTCAATTTTGATCAGATGAGGCAGTCCGATCCAAAGCATTCCGGCAATAAAATCATCGTTAAAATCCGGTATGGACTGTGCTTTAAGTTCTCCCCAATTTTCAACGACATATTTCAAATTTTCGAGGTAGTAATTTGTGTGTCTGCCGGCTACTTGCGGGAGCACCAATGTTCGAATAATTACGGACTGTATTTTTGAAAGATCTGGGGCATTTAGGTTCTGTTCAAGTGATTGAAGTAATTCCGATTCATCCTTCTCCAACAATTGATAAATCCTTATCTGTTGAACCTGAAGGCTGGCCCTCAGACCTGCAGCCATATTTCCAGGCATAATCACGTCATTAGTTGTCCAAAGGTCGAAGAATCCCCAAACGTCTAAATTTTTGGCCTCTTCCGCAGTGGTTATCAATAGATATATCTGCATAAGCAAACTGCCTGCTGCATTGCTATCATCGCCACGAATGAAAGAAAAGATCGCTCTCAGGGCTGTCGACTGGTTGACCGTGCCCTTCAACAAAGAATTTCCAAGGGCACGGTGAACCTCTTTTATAGTATCGACGGATAAATTTTTGTCCCCGATACCAGCAGCCAATGGTGATATTTCGAAGCTGGCAGCGGCAAATTGTTGAATCCAGATGTTCAACAACGGCTGCATTTTTTCGAATGGATGAACTATTTTTTCCGTTACCCCGCTAACTGCATTGAGTTCATTATTACCAAATTTCCAGCTTACTAGGCTTAGCCGGTATAGAAGTTCCTTACTTGCATCGTCGGCTATGTAGCGGCTTATGGAAGCTTGAACATCGTTTAAAATTTGAGGATCGAATTCATTATTAAATAAAATTTCTATTGCCGTTTGGTCGGTTGAGCCCCAGTTCAGCGTTTGTAAACGTTGAATTATCGCGGTTACTAACCGCGGGTTTCGTGCAGATTTAACTCCAATCAAAGGTGCAAATGCAAGCATGGTATTCGGCGCTCCGTAAGAAACCAGGCATTCTTTGATTTCGTCATCAGTAAAATTAAAGGAATCATCAACAGCAATTGCGTTTGCAGGCAACGTTGTAGATATCTCCGGCATGATGCCATAATTACTTGTGGTCAAAAAATGGATACCGGCCTCATGGGCTGCTCTCACCAACTCAATTAAGAAACCGCCCAATGATCTATCATTGGACGTAATGGATGGAAGATCATTAATGACGAGCAGTGTGTTTTCCGGAAGACTTTTTACTACTTCCGTAAACCAATCTAATATAGGTTGTTTGGCTTCGATGCCGGAAATTGTTTGCAGAAAAACATACAGTGAAATAAAACTGTGGTTAGGATCGTCATTAAATTCTCTCAAGTCCAGCCAGTAACAATTCTTGTAGCGCTCGCTTACTAAAGCTGCCAATTGGGTTTTGCCGCATCCGTTAATCCCCTCCAGGTGCACCCCTTGATGGGTCTGCAATTTTCCAACTATATCTCCAACCTTTTCGACCCTTTTAGTGCCCATTTGAAGCGGAGCCGGTGGCGCAGTAGAAATTAGCTTAGTACGAAAATCCACTAACGCTTGCCTTTGTAGCAGCCCTAATTCTGCTGTGATGGCTTGCGTGACGGCTTGTTGTTCCTTCTGTTGTTTCTCAAGAGCATCCACTCGTATATCAAGACTTGATAGCAGGGTTTGCACGATATCAAGCAATTGCTGATCCGCCTGAGATATGGCAGGCATCGTACAAAGGTTATCTAATAGCGCCTTGTCTATTTGCTTGAGGCCGCTTGTGCTAAGCAATTTAAATAGATGAAGAAATAAGCGGGCATATATTGGTTTGGCGTTTTCTTTGCCATGTTTACCGGCTAAGATTGCTGAAATTTCCTTACTTACCTGATTTTGGTCTTCATTACGAAATGACCATTCAAAATTTTTGATAAAATCGATCAACTCGGAGGTATCATCAAGATAGGTACTAAAATCTGTCCAACTCTGTTGTTCCTCTTTTTGAGCATCAGTAAGCTTATCAGTTACAGGTATGATTTGTTTGGAGATCATCAACTGTAATTGTTGCCGTATCCTGATAAGATCAACGTTGCTGGCGTCAAGGTTCTGAAGCTTTGCGAGACGGTGCCAGGCATCGATTCCCTTTTCGGAAGGAAATATTGCGGGCTTTTCTGTGGTATAGGTTGAATTCGTTACAAAACGAAATTTCAAAGTATGACCCGCATTATTTTTCCGATGTAAATAATAGTTTTTGAGTATCTCTATTATTTCTGCGCGATTTAAGCTTAGGTTTCCTTCTCTAAATTTAAGTTGCTGTAACTCACGGGAAAGTTCATCACCTTTTAAGTCACGGTGCACGATATCGATGTCCTCGCCGCGTTCCAACTCTAATACATCGGTTTCAGATAAATCAAGCCAACGGTGAATTGTAACGTCAACCTGATATACGTAGCCCCTTATCGTTCCCCAAGCGTCGCGACCATCTATCGTGTTAAATACTTGATGCCAGTTTTGCATAATTAATAAGGCCCTAAGGTTTTAATTGGGATACAAAGATAACGAAGAGTGATTGGAATAGTCCGCAAGAAGTTTGTAAACTATCTTACGATCTGTCAATATCAAACTTTGGAAGATATACGTAAAGATAAAAGGCGACAACCTACCTATTTACAACCTAATGGGTTATCGAACCACGAATTATTCGTTTAAGCGTATTACTTATTAATGATCAAATATTATTTAGATTCGGCAAACATCGGATTTAATGAAACGGTATCTTTACGCTGAATAGACCTAAATTTGGAAAATCCTCGTCATGATAAAGATCATAGATAAAACCATGCTCTATGCCCTATATGGCGAGCGATCCTACCGTAAATATAATGGAATACTACTTGGTCACTTACATGAGAAATATGGCCAGGGTACGTTTGACCAGGAGCCATTGACTCAGGAAATCTTAAAATTCTGCTACGACTGGGCGGCTGATAAGTTTTTGGAGCTAATGCATGCACAAACAGATAAGCGGTTCTTGTTTTACTTGTTTAAAATTCATGAGGACAGCATTAAACTTTACTTTAAGCAGTTGGAAAATCCGGAAGAATTGAAAAAGAAAGAGGTTAACCTCAATACCCTTTCGCTGAACCGCAGGGTATTAAAGTTAGCTCTGGAACAAAGCTGTGATATTAACTATATAGGAGACAACACACCTGATCCAAGGATCATGCCCGGATTTGTAACGCTTATTGAGGATTTATTATTCGTTGGGGAACGGCTATTTGCTTTCGCTGAGCATATGGCAGAGCAGCGGATGATGGAAGACCCGGTAGAGTTCATTATAACTGAAGAAAGCTATACCATTCAACGTAAATACCATTATGATTTTATCTATTATGAAATGGAAAAACTGTTTCATGAAGGATTTGAAAACGGCTTGGTTGACGGTGATGCGATCAAGGGATTGCGGGCAGAGCTCCAAAACAGTATGAAAATTGATTATGATTTTGCCGGTGGGCAGATCATGGAAATTAAACGCCACCACTCCCCAAAAGCGCCAGACCTGCAAACTGTCGAAGCCCATATTTTGCCGCTTAACTTGGAGCAAAACGGAGTTAGTAAAACAGATGCGGAAAATTTTTACGCTGGCCTTACCATTAGCAGGGCGAACAAATTTCCAATAAGGGATTCCGTCTATAAATCCCATTCATTTGCTCGGTACTTTTTTAGGCCCATCCTGATCGTAAATATAAACGGCGAAGACAGGGCCCTTGTCGGCAGTGAGAAATGGCAGGAAAGTATTATGGTTATGGCAACCAACGGGTTTCAATGGCAGCAGGCTCCGGAAGAATGGAAGCGCAATAATGCATTCAATGCTTATCTCAACCGCAAAGCTGACGAACACGATAAGCTACTGGAAGACAAGGTCAAGGAAGTACTGCAAAGGAAAGGACTTCCGTATATCCATCATGTCACCCGGCTAAACCCTATGAAAGGTCCGGCAATCAACGTCGAAACCGCTTGTGGGGAAATCGATTTTATCATTCTTGATCCGAATTGTAAAAAAGTGCTGGTAACGGACTGCAAGTACCATCGGGCGCGGTACGAAATGGTAGGCTTTTCAACGGACTACAGCAACTTCAAGAATCTGTATGAACCTAAGATTGAAAAGAAAGTCAAGTTTATTGCCGACAACCTCGGCTTAGTCCAGGAACATTTTGAAAAAGAAGGTATCGCACAAATTGACCTTAGCACTTATACCGTTGAGGCATTGTTTATTATCAACACGCCGACCTTTTATATATTGAATGGTAAATATAACACCGTGGCCATCACTCATCTGGCAGATTTTATCGATAGGGCTTATAAATTTCAGACACTGACAGCACACATGCCTGATGGTGAGTGGCAAATCAACCACCCCTATTTTAGGAAACCGCTTAATTGAACGTTGAGTTTTTTTTCTGAAACAGACTATTTAAGCTGAATGATTCATCACTTTGTTGTCTCAGTAGTGGCTACTCTTAAAGTATGCTTTTAAATAATATATTTGACATACTTATAAACCTTTCTTAGATAATTGATGCAATATAGCATTGATCATTCTGCACTAGTGGAACTGGATTTAAAAGGTTGACATTTAAAAATTTAAATAATGGGAACGCATTTTAATCCTCAGATTACAGTGGCCACTGCTGAAGGGCCGGTAAAGATATTGACTGAAGAAATAATCAAAATTGAAAAGGCTCCTGATCACGGCGCAATAATCAAGTTCCAACCAAAAGGACAAGCCGCATCGCTACAAGTTCTAACAATAGAATCTTTTATCCGAATATTAACTTATTTCAGTAAATAAGATGGCATTAGGAGACGCGCATCAAGGTTATAGCTATCAGGATCTTCTGTGCAGCTACTTCATCCTCGAAGACCTGACCAATCAAAAGGTATCAGATTTTAATATTGATTTAAAGGAATACAAGGAGGATAAATTTGATGACTTTACCCTCTATCATCCGGATGCTGTTTATAAAAAGCAAATTAAATACAGCAATGATACCAATGATCATACGTTAACCAAAGACGATCTCGCCCATGATGGGGTTTATCAGCTAGCACTATTCAATCTGTTTAACTCGTGGACGGCCAGCAATCATCGGATTACCTATGTTCGTCTATGCCTGGCCTGGAATGTACCGGGTGCTGATTTAAAAGACTTGTTGGTAGAGGTCTTTAAAGAAAGCTCTTTCAAAAATTTCAATACCCGTGTATTCCAGATTGACCTCGATAAATTTTGGCCAAAAAACGGAAATCCTCCGTCTTCATGGCGTAAATTCAATGCTCAAAATCTTGACCGCGTCCGGTTCGAGGAGTTCGTCAGATACCTCACCATCGAACTTGAACTACCGAAGTTTAGCGAGGATATCTATAGCCCAGGCCCACTTGAAAAACTTGTCCTGGAGTGTATAGATGATCTGGGTATCGGTTATTTCCCAAACAATCATTGGAGAAAGGAAGAGTTTGCTTTAGCATTGCTCGCGAAAGTCAGAAAAAATCGAAGTACCGGCGACAGTCTTTCGACGTTCGACATCTATAGCTATTTCGGCATCAAAACTGACTATGGTGCCATTCAGCAATTTTTTCCGATCAATGAATCGCAGAAAATAGAAACTATTTCGATCTATGATTCACTGCTCGCGGATTTACGAACCGATCAACGTGTTGCCTTGATCGGAGAGCCTGGCATGGGCAAGTCGTGGTTGATTGAAAATTTCAAAAAATATATTGAGCATACTGAAACGCATTTGATCAGACACCTTTGTTATACAGACCTCAACGATCAGTTCCAAAAAGAACGCATCCTGGTCGATGTCTTTTATGCAAATCTTATTAACGAGATCTTGGAGTTATTCCCGGATTTTAAAAGATTCAAGCGGAGGTTTTATGCCAGTGACCTTGAAGAACTCAATTTACTGCTGTCCGAAATCAAAGATGAAACAATACTTGTAATCGACGGCTTGGACCATATAGAACGCATTTATCAGTTCCGGAATTTGAGCAAGGAGATTCGAAAAACAGAGATTGATATTTTTGGTGCCATTAACAAACTGCAACCATCGTCCTATGTTAAGATACTTGCCGTTTCACAGCCAATCGAGGATCTCGCCGCCTTGTCGGGTTTCACTCCGGTAACAATACCAAAATGGTCTATTACAGATATCCGCAATTATCTGAAAAAGGTGAATATCACCGATGTCGAGTTAAATGCGGGCACACTTTTATCGGAGTATCTTGATATCAAGGTAGCGGGCAATCCGCTATACCTCCGCTACATTACAGAGGAAATTGGCCGACTGGAACGGGTCGATATTACCCATTTGGATCAGATCCCAGTTTACAATACTGGGCTAACCAGTTACTACCATTATCTGTTAAACCGAAGTACGTTGCGGGAACAGGTTCCCCGAATCTTAAGCGGGCTGAGTTTTATGGTATCAATCGAAGAACTTAAGGAGATAACCCATGAAGGCGACTTCGTTGATGAAGCTATTACGGCATTACTGCCTGTAATCAAACTCAACGTATCACAAAATGGCTACAGCATCTATCATGAAAGCTTTCGGCGGTTCATAATCGACCAACTGATCTCCAATAACATTTCTATAGAGCATACTATATATACACCAATCATTCAATGGCTGGAAGATAAGGGGGTTTTTACACATCAAAAAAGTTATCGTTATTATTTTCAATACGTTTATGAAACGGGTTCAAAAGAAAAACTGATCCCTTTTGCCAAAATTGATTTCATTTTGCGATCTGCTTACCATGGAAATCATTGGCAAATAATAAGTAACAATATAACCTATATAACAAAAGCAGTACTGGAAATTGGCGATGTACCGCTGATATTTTTAGTATCAGAGTTAAACAAGGTAATTAGTTCGGCCGGTGATGCATTTGATGAAAGTTTGATTGCCTACCTGAGAGCTGTCGGGCACTTGCAGGGCTTTCAGGCCGTGGCAGATTATCTGGTTTATGATGGGCTTCCGACGCTTGGGCTTGATCTTGGGCTACAGGCCTGCCAACTATGTGTTGAGTTTCGGGTGGCAGCACCTTGGCAGACCTATCTTGATTTCTACCGGAATAAAGAAGTGGATACCACGCCTGAAATGTTCAGAATGATTATCCGCCACCATTTAGAGGACGAAAATGAAGAAAAACTCATAAGGATCGCAGAGCAACTTGCCAATGACGAGAATTTAAATTTCCGTGATACCTTTCAGGATGTACTTGGCAAATTTTCAGGATCGGCGTTTGTAAAGGAGTTGATTGATAAATCTGATTTCGTCAAAGGGCTGCTAAATCCTGAGCACCAACCTGACCTTTCAGACTTACAGGTTTTGAATTTACGCCAGGAGATACTGGATATAAATCATTTGAGCCGAAGGGAGATCACCGCATTAAGCCTATTTACTGATTACCTGACATCGGCAAATGAAACCGTTTTCAAATTGCACATTGACAGTTTACGTAACATCAACTGGTTTTATAACTGGATCAAATATAATATTGGCATCGCCCGTCTTGCGAGTTCCGACAAACCAGACCAACAACAACTGTTGGAGTTGTTTAAACAGCTCACTTATGATACAGAGCCATTTAAGGGGGAGCCACGAACTTGCGATCTTTATTCCATACGGGAATGGCTGCACGCTTCATTTGAAAACGGACTGCATTTGATTTCAGACCAATCAATCTGGCCCGGAGTAATAGACGCACTTATCAAGGTAAGTGATGAAACAACTACGAATTTGCGAGGAAGTCTTGGTGGCCCTTTACCTACCGACAAGCTGTTTGATCTGTTGACAGAACATATCAATGATGACAACAGGGCCTACATTACCGACAAGCTTGAAGAACTACTGGATGAGGCCAAGAAGCGCCACCTCCACAGTTATATTGCCGGTTATCATTATCATTTAGCGATCTTATACGCGGGCCAGGATAAAAATAAGGCCGAGGAACACCTGAATGAAGGTTTGACGTTCAGCCTTGGTTACACGTTCCGTAAGGATATGGCCTTAGAAGACCTGCTTGAATCTATTGAAAGTGTAAGTAAAATTGACCAGGATTTGGGTTTGCAGCAGCTTAAAAATCTTTTGCCATTAGTGTATTCTGTCGTCGCACATACTGATGGCAAGGAAACCGCTTATTTCCCAATCAACTGGTTTGAAAAATTTTTAGCCATAGATCTTAGGCTTAGTATGATCTACCTAATTAACCGGCTGGTAAACGTAAGAATTGACTGGCGGCATGAACGTAGCTTGGAAAGTCTCTTGGTCTCTTTGAATGGAAAGTCAGATGTGATAACTGAACTTCTGCTCACCCGAACCTTTCCCGTTTTGTCGTCTTTTAAGTTTTTAAATTACAGCCTCGAACTGATAAACCAACTCCAAGAAACTGATCCGTTCAATGCAACCCGGTATCTTGGTACGGTTATGGAAAAGTTAAAGGTTGCGGTCCGTAACCATATAAATGCAGACCAGGTCGAAAAGGCCCTTGGTTTGGTAAACCAACTCGATACAGAAGAAAGAATTGATAGAAGGCCACTAATGCAAAAGCCTTCCGGCAAAAGCGACCCACCTTCGACTGCGACATTGTTAGCAGCATACAGGTCGAGAAAGGAGTTCGGTGAAATGAATCCGGATGAGATCGCGGATTATATCCGGAACCAAAGCCTGGATGACAGGGATTTACAGTCATTCACCTTGGTTTTCACTCAATTCAGAAACGATCCAGAAGTTTACCAACCGCTGATTGACAGTTTTTTCGTCAATCGCTACCGTCCGCAAAATGATTTTGCCAAATTGGAAAACGTTTTTTCGGATGGCGGCGCTATGGAAATTTATTACCAGGTATGCAGGTTCGTCCATCAAAGGGATGATTATTATAACTCGCTCGTTAACAAAGAGGCCTTTGTAAAGGCAAACAAGATCGATCCGGATGAGTCGTTCAGCGTGCTTCGGGATAAACTGGCGCTTATGCTTGAAAAAGGTTACCCGCAGACGCTTGGCGGAAACCTATTTAACGCCTTAACAGATGCAAAAGTAGATAAGCGAACGCTTATAAGTGCGTGGTCAAACCTATATGAAAGCATGGCACTGCGCTTGCCGGATACCGAACCTGTTGATTGGGTTCAATTGCTTTCACTGCCAATGGATCTCGATCAGAATGAACTACTGTTGTGCCTGCTGATTACCCGGTTCCGGATTGGGTCTACTGAACGTTATCAATGGACTTTAGCAGGGCTCGCGCAGGTACTTTATCATGATGCAAATAAGCTGATCAAACCGCTTTTATGGTTTTTCAGCCATTGGGAAAATTTTAAGCGGGCGATCCAAGTGACCATATTACAGCTAATTTATGAATACGACAAGGTGCATACCGGCTTCGCTCAACATTTCCAAACATCACTTCGTCAGATTTATCCTACCCGATATTTCTTAATCGACGCTTTGATTGAGGACATGCTCCATCTTAGTCCGAGAAATTTGATCCTTATGCCTCAGCCACTGCGCTATCCAACCATGAATGAGAATGAATTCGAGTTTTTTATGTACAGGAACTCCAGGCATGACCGTTTACAATACTACTTTATTGATCTGAAAAGTGCTTTTGAAAAAACGAAAGCAAATTTCAAGATCGATGTTATCGATCAGGAGCTACTTGAAGTTTTTGGGAATGCAGTTTACAGGATGAACATGGATAATATTTATTTCGCCGATCATATCCTGGAATCTATCAATACTCATCTGTATGATGAACTTTATAAGGATATCGCACGGACCGACCTGATCAACGACGCAAAACTTGCCCTTAAAGGGATAGTTGCCTGCACGCAATCGATTTGTGCGAGAAACAGTCATTTGGTAAAGCCTTCAGAAATGAACGAACCTATGATGAGGAATGAACCAAAAACGGATCATGGTTGGGTAAGATTGGGACATTATGAGCTGGAATTATTTGAAATACAGTACCATAAGTTCGAGTACTATAAATTATTTGCGGCGGTTCAATTTACTGCCGATACAAGGAATAGATTTCCATTTGCTGGAGAGAGTTTGCCATTAGATTCAATGTTCGCAGGCAGCGCCCCTTTTGAAGAAGAAACTCCAATGGTATACTTAATGAAAGAAGATGACAACTTAGAAGATCACCATCTAATATGGCTGCATCCCAAAGTTGTAACGGAATTAAAACTTTCTATACAGTCTTTTTCGGAGGGTTTGTATGCTGTTGATAGTGATGGAAATATTGGCCTCAAGTTTTGCAGTTGGAGGTCTGACTATATTGCAACGGGAGGATCAGATAGGCTTACGGACGAGATACCTAAATTAATTGGTGGGGAATTATTAATCCGGGAAGATCTATATTCTAAGCTGGTAAGCATAGCCGGAACGGTGGGTACTTATTTTTCATTAAGAAAACGGATGGATAGGTGATTACAGGATGAGTTTCAACTGGACAATTATCTTCGCTGCATGAAAGGACTATTTTCAAGATAGCGCAATGACGCATCGGGGTTCTTTACCTTTACATCAGTCTGGAGAATTGGAGTTAATCCTTTCAAATACAATAAGTCTGCACAACCTGCTTCGGTGAATAATTCTTTTAATGTGGGATCATTAGCTATTGATTATAGCCACCCAAATCTATACCTAAGTCAACCTGAAATACAAAAAACAGATCGCGGAAAAACATCCCGGATGAGGTTCGCGATGGCTATGCAGTAAACTGAATAAAGGAAAACTGAACATTATCAACGAACGCCGCCCTTTCTGTAAATGTGCCTCAAAATTTGATCAGATGATGTTAAGTAATATAGTTGTGAAAAAGCTTCACTATTTTGGATGGTAATCTAGGGCTTATACTCCTGTCTTTTGGCACACTATCTTTGTTGTTATAAGTTATGTTTCACCTTTAAAAAAAATCCGACTTCGGAGGATTTTTACCTCAACGCCAACCGACTTTGGCGGGTGTGCCAAACGCAGGTGCGTTTTATTTTCGGCGGAGCCGCAAGATTCAATTGTGACACAATTGTACATCTTGCTGACTGCTGCGAAGCGGGCAGTCTAACTCAGCTATAAGTGCATTAACATCGTTATTATTGTTCACTGCCTTTCGATCTTTTGGTTGCCCTACGCGTTAATTGGCCAGGTATTGACAAATTTCAGTAAGTGGTCGCGTTCTCCTTCAAAAGCCTTTAAACGCTTTGAAACGATAAAAGAAAATCAATAAGATGCTCCTGCATTTTCAATTTAATTTCGCTGGTAAATGTTAATCTTCACCAAAGTATTTTCCAGTTTGTTTTTTGACCGAGTTATCCGATCCGGTTTTAAGATTTACACGTAGCCGCATGCTATAATCATAGAATTCTACATAAGCCTGCCAATATTGTATAAATTTAGAATTCTATAATCAGGGGCTCGACTTATAGCATTATAGATTGATATTATGCTATACTTATAGATTACTATATTTCTATAAAGCTAACTTGCTACAATTATAGTAAGCTAATATTATAGATTACTAAACGTATAGACATCTATAAATACAGTTCTCTACAATTATAGTATTACGGCAAATCCTGTCATCTGTCAATATCCGGCTTGAAATGCCAAAAAAATTTACATCTCCGGTTATTGCTTTTGTCATAGACAAACCCGCCCCGTGCTTTGTACCACTCCTGAAATCAGGCTGCAAACACGGGGCGTTTCCGGGGCCGGCGATGCCGGCCCGCCGGGCGAATTTAAAATTCGCCTGGTAGCCGGTTTACAGCAATTACGCAATTCTCTCCATTTCGAAAATCAACCGAAAAACAGTTCCACAGCCGGTTTAAATTTCGGGTCGATATGTTTTCCATGCGTGGTGTATTGCACCAAAGCATGCGCGGTAAACATAGCCATGAAACCGCCGAATAACTGGTCGGCAAATACAGCAGAACTTTTGTACAGGTCTTTAGGATATTTCGCTATTACCCGCTGCGCCTCGGCTGCCAGTTCAAACCATAGCTCCACCTCAAACAACTGGTCTTTCCATCCGGCGGCGATATGTTCCTTGTCATTCAAAACTGTTTCGGTGAATTCATTCAGATACCCTAAAAATTCCGGTATCTCGTTGGTCAATAAGCTGTGCAAAAGCCTTGCTTTCTGCACATTGTTCAGCATTTTCAATGGTTGCATGTCCTTAATTCTTAAATGTTGCTAAATATTCATCCCCTTCCATTTCACCTGTGCGACCCTCCCGGATACCTATTTTTCAAAAGAAAAAACGGTAAAAAAGAAAGTCAAAAGAGCGGTCGTAAGGCGGAGCGGGAGAACTATAAGTCCCGAAGGGTGGCCGTAGCGCAGCGGAGGACATTATGCGTTCGTACGCGAGGACTGACCGAAATTGACGCCGCTTTTGTCCGTTTTCTTTGAAAACAGCTCTTGTGTCCACATTAAAGCAGTCCCTAAGCGTGTCAGACAAATACGGGCAACCGTTTTTGTCCCGGAACCAGAGGCTTTTGCGGCGCAGCAAAAATGCCGGAGTTGCGGTAGGGAACGCAGCGGCATCCTGCCTGCAAGGCAGATATAGCGTAGTGCCAGGGCCGAAGGCACCGCCATCAGCATAATCATACCGGAATCTATTAAAACCAATTACTTACTAATCATAAAACGTATGTTTTCATTACCTGATCACAGATCGCTTCGGCAGTAATAAACAACTTAGCGACTTTATCGGTTAAAGCGTTCACCATTTCCTGACCGGGACTAAAATCGTCCCTGTACCTTGCGGCTGAATAGGCATTTTGCAAAAGTTCAAACAGCCGGACATCATCAGCATCCGCATCAAATACATTTTTCAGTTCATTCGTAAAAATCAAGCTGATCCGCAACATCCTGTCCAGATTATGAATAGCGAGCCGGTAACCTAAACTGATACGGATAATAGCACTCAATGTACTTTCCACGGACTGATGCATTAAAAATAAGGACAAATTGTAGTTACCGTCGTCATAGCAGTTTAACGCCGTATCTAAGAATTCTTTTCCCTGTCTGCCCCAACGTTTCCAGACCGCTTCATTTTGTGCCAGGATACGCGCATGGTCTAAAGCCTGCAATTCCGGCACTACGAAATCGATACATTTGTAGGCTACTGTACATTTAGTTAAGGCGTTATAGAAGAAACGGCTGCCCTCGTTAATTCCCCTGATAAAAGCATCGGATTTATGAACGACAGCGCAAACTTTTATTAGCGGTTTACAGATATTTTCTATCTGATGGACAAGATCATGTTCAAATGCCTTGTCTTTCTCGTCTGTAATTATTAATAAATAATAAGATTCGGGGTTTGGATGCGTGCCCAGATGAACAATGAGTTGGACAAAAGGAATACTGCCCAATATCGTTTTAACCAACTCATTTAAGCCCAGTTTTTCCGCTGTGGTCAGCGTATCATTTAAAGCACAATTCAGTTGAACCAATGATAGTTTAGACGTTTGCGCCTGGACAACCTCTGCGGCAGGTTCTTCTGCATTCAAGGTTTTTACAATAGTCGGTTCAATTTCCCGTTGCCTGATAATCCATGCCGCCTCATAGATTTTTTGCAGGTTTTCATAAACGTAAATGATGTCGCAAGTTTGCAACGTTTCATTGGCGGGATCGGCTGAAAAGGCCGTTTCTAACCATTCATTCAAAAACTCACGATATTGATCGATTGTATATGGTTTAAAGAAATGCTTTATAGCAAGGTATGGATTGATGCATTCTTCTTCTGAAAGATGCGTAGGATAATCCATCCACTGTAACTGTTCCAGTTGTAATTGGGCTTTAAAATTCAGGTGAATTTTATTCAGGCTTTGTTTAGCCGTTTTTGACAGGTTCAGGATATACATCGCCTCGATCAGGCGCATGGTTAATTTGTGCGTAAATAATAAGCTTACCGGCCCGCTGTTTTTATCTTCGTAGTAAGTATCTTCTATTACATATTTACGCCATCGCTGCAAATTATCAAGGTGTCCCGGCAGCCAGTCCACGGAAAAGAAATCCCTCATCACCCCTGACGGATCGTTCATTTCCTGTTCGTTAATATACCGTGGATAAAAATCGGACGTGTTAATAGAATGGATTTTCATGGCGATCATGTTAGCCCGGCCCGTATTGACCGGCGACACAAAAGAATAACAAGTCAATGCCGTAGCGAACCATACCAAATTGTATTTTACAAATCATTGGTTGTTTTGTACATTTACCCTAAATACTACTTTTGAATTATGGCAGAACCAACTTTACATATCGGCAGAAAGATCAGCAAGATTCGCGAACTGAAAGGTATCAAGCAGGAAACTTTGGCTATGGAATTAGGTATCAGTCAACAAGCTGTATCTAAAATCGAGCAGAACGCGGAAATTGAGGAAGATGCGTTGAATAGAATTGCAAAAGTTTTAGGTGTTTCGCCCGAAGCAATAAAGAACTTTAGCGAAGAAGCCGTATTTAATATAATTGGGAATAGCTATCATGATAATTCAACCTCAATTAATTATCAATGCACATTTAATCCTATCGAAAAGATAATTGAATTGTATGATGAAAAGGTTGCACTGCTTGAACGTCTTTTACAAGCAGAAAAGGAAAAGAATGAATTGAGGGGTAAATAATAATTATTTAAAAGGATAAGGTGGCCCGCCTTTTTGTCTAGCCGTTTTGATCCACTTTCAAACATTTCATGAATACGTTTTTCAATCAGATCCACTGACATTTCTACGGGAATTCCTAAACTTTGGTCTTCCAATGACCTGAACCAGTTTTGCAGTTCATTTATTTCAGCCGCATTTAGTGAATTCGTCCGCCATCTTTGGGCGAGATCAAGAATTCGCAATTTATAGTTTGTAATTTCCATTCAGTTGGCACAATTGTTTATTATGACCTAAAGTGGATGTAATTTATTTTTATTTGCATTCTGCGTAATAGAATGCAGAATTCTATATTTCTCAGTTTCTATGATCCTTATTCTATAGTGGTAGCGTCATAATTATATCTCAGAATATTCAAAAACATATTCGCCCATTGGCAACATGGCTTTGGGTTCACTAGACTTTAAGTGAATGTTAAAATCGAAAGTAGTTCCCGTTCCTATTCTAGTGATATGTTTTGGAGTTTCCGGCGGGTAATTAATAAGTTGTACGGCAAGTGTAGGCACACTTTTCAATTTTGGGACAAAACGACCACTACATGTAAACATGTATGCTGGTTCTAATAACTTTATTCTTACAGTGCCAGACGCGGATTCTGTTTCACCTATTTTCGCAGTTTGATCAAGTATTTTAATAAGCGGTTTTTCACGTTGTTTAACCACATTGCGAATCTCCTCTAACGCATCGAAATTCGCTTCTTTACCGGAGCTCTTATCAGAAAACTCCAAAAATCTGTAAGTGGAATATAGCAAAAACCGCTGGTCGGTTTCTTTATTAAATTCTTTAAGTAACTCGTACAACGGTCCAATAGTTTCACCCTGCACTTTCTCCCACCAGTCCTCTTTTTGCTCCGAGGTTACAAATATTAAAGGTCTTTTGGATTCCTTTACGTAATCTAGGATTTGACGCCACATAATATAGTCACCATAAGGCTTTTCGCCATCTTTGCCAGCGTCTTTAAAGCCAGGAGGGATTTTATTGTCTTTCCTATATTTAGCTTCCTTTAGCACTTCGGCAAGCTTTTCTTTTTCAAATGGCAAACCTACTTTTGATTCAAATAAGCCACTAATGCTCTGTAAAATTGGATCTTGTTTTTTATAATCCGGGTATTCTTTTCGAATTTTTTCAATTGATGACTTAGCTTCATCAACAGCTAATTTAATTCCAATTTCGAGTTTTTCTTCCAATTCATCTGGAATAATGCGACTACTCTTCAGTTTTCTAAGTGGTTCCTCAATAGCCTTATTTAACTCAAATATTATTTTTTCGGCATCGCTAAAAGCACCTTTTGAGGATATTATAACGCCACTACGATTTCTAAAAAATTCATCTGCGACTTGATAAGATATCCATGCTCTGCCTTTAAATTTATTGAGAGATGCCAATAAAGCCTGACGTGTATTGAAATGGTATCTATATAAATCGAGCAGAACATTAGTGTCAACTGTCAGTATCCCTTCTTTCCAAATTTTTTTTATTTCACTTTGATTAAGTGGAAGTGACCACTTAAATAGATCTTTCATTCGTCTTATGGTGATTAAGCCTTTAGCTGTGCTTTATTATCTGTGTGAAATATAGTAAGTTATATTTCATTTCTAGAATGACTTCTAACAATACTCATAAATATAAAACTTAGAGTCGTAATTTTATAGCAAACTATTAAATAAAAAAGGCCGGGAAATCCCAGCCTACCATATGCTTTTGAAATTAATTATTTTTTAATTTCCGAAAAGGTTAGTTTACTTACAACAGCTTTTGCTTCTTCTACCTTTTTAAGTACAAAAGGATCATTAGAGTGATCTTTTACATCATTGCTAATGGTAACATTTCCGGTATACTTTCGTTTGATGTGTTTTTTTGAGGTGGTCATATACACTCTTCTGAACTATAAAAAATTTCTTTTCCTATCTGTGACTGCCGATCACGGCTTTCGACAGTTAAGCCTTTGTCTTTAATTTCTTTACGTCGCTGGAAATGCCTTCAAGTTCAGATTTTATCCTGCCGATCCGGTCTTTCAAAATAAAGTGCAATTGATCATCAAACGAACTGTCCAACATTTCAATATAAATATCTATTACATGAGGAACAGCGAATGATGTCTTAATAGTTGCGTAAGTTTCCTTATTTCCAGAAAGGCTCAGAAAAATAAAGGATTTTGATTTTTTGGCGACATAGCTATCATATTGTTCTTTAGAAAGTCCATAAGCCTCCAAAGCTTCATCCACAGAAAAGTCACCATCTGAAATACTTTGCTCCGCTACCATACACTTATGCAATAGTTCTTTTTCTGAACTTTGAATAAGATCATGATCGATGTCCCCGAAACCACTGAATTTCTTTCTGTCAAGCAACATAATTCTTAAATTTAGTTAGAATATCTGAATTATTCAAATCAAGTTCACCGTGCCAACGACTTCCCTGCAAAATTTGATCCATTCCGGCAAGCTGACTCCATTTGTTCATTGGGAAAGCCTTGCCGTCTGGGTTTTGGTTATAATAATTATCATACACCCTTTCAACGAATTTAAACTGTTCTGCTGTTAATTTATTTTCCGCTTTGATTAATATTGTTTTCACTTCTTCCGGCTCCGTAGCGGAAAAAAATGCTTTCGCCCAAACCAGTCCTCCGTTGGAAAGTGCAGCCTCCAATTTGATCTTAGCAACGCCCATTGCTTCATATTGTTGCAAGTTTAGATTAAGGACTTTTTTCGATAGGCCTTTTTTCCTTGCCGACTCTGGTATCCTCAAATAATCTAATTCCGCGACAATTTCGTTTCCGTGACGTGTAAAAGCCTGAGAAAAGGCCAAACCAGTCTGATCGTCTTCACAATCACCAGAATAATATTGAATGATCAGCATGGGTGGGGGGCTTTCATGAAAAGACAACTCTTTAGTTATCCTAACCTGAGTCAGCGAACCAAGCAAGTTTTCTAAAGCGGCCAGATACTCGCCGATACGAAAGCCTGGAAAGTACTCATTAAGAAATTCCACAAACGGAACTGTGCTGCCGGTTGTTTCAAAACCCAGAGCCTTTATCCGTTCTATTTCTTCATTGGTTATAATATGTAGCACTTCTTTGGCACTCATCTAAATCAAATATCTTTTAATATTTTCAAAAACCAGCATAATTGATAGTTGTTTGTTGATTCAATTCTCTCAGCATTGCTGAGAGAATTGAATTTAGATTGATAACTTGACTAACTGAATGAGGAGCGCTGTTACAACCGTTAAATGTCATCTGATTTAAAACCAATACGTCGCCTCGGTTGAGGATTATGTTTTGCTTCCAATAGTTCGTCTAAGTATCGAAACACGATCTCCATATTTTTATCCTGATTGTTAAGCTTGTTTTTAATTTTTTCAATTTCTAAGCGCAATTCGGTGTTATCCATCAGCATTTGGCGAACCCGCGTGAAAATTCGCATAATTTGAATGTTAACTGCAATCGCCCGATCACTGTACAAAACTCCTGACAACATCGAAACACCCTGTTCAGTAAATACATAGGGCGCTTTTCTTGTACCACCCCAACTTGATGTGCCAATTTGGAATATCAAGTTTTTAAACTCTTCATTTGTCAGCTGAAACATGAAATCGTCCGGAAATCTTTTAATGTTCCGTTTTACTGCCCGGTTAAGTTGTCCGGTAGGTATTTCATATAGTTCAGCCAGGTCGCTATCCAGCATAACCTTCTGACCTCTTATATAATAAATTTTGTCTGCGATTGCTTGGTCATTTAAATTCGTCATATCCATAGTTTTATTGTTTATGAGGCGGAAACTGTGACCTCAATGAGTTTGTCGTTATTTTAAAACTTGAAGTCACGAAGTATGACTTCAAGTCTGGATCTATTGGAAATTAATTAAAAAGCTAAATTGTGAACGCACCGCGTTCACAATTGGAAAGGCAATATAAAATTGCCGTAGTTCAAATTCTTGCTGGAAAGAACTGCCAAACATAGCAGCAGTTGTTCTGAAACAAAAGGATTGATTTTTCTCCGCAAGCCACCCTTCTAATGATAGTCGATTGAAGGTCCATTATAATTGTCTGTTTCATTAGCTTGCCTTTTTTAAGTTCCCTTTTGTAACAGACTTACGTTTTGCCGGACGCGCTTCTGTCAACGCGAGTTTGTCACGCAACAAGTTCATATCGTCGCTTACTTTACGTTCTACTACTTTTGCGTAGATCTGTGTGGTTCTGATTGTGGTATGACCGAGCATCTTACTTACGGTTTCAATAGGGACACCGTTAGAAAGCGTTACAGCTGTTGCGAATGTGTGGCGGGCGACATGGTAGGTCAATGTCTTATTAATGCCGCACAGGTCGGCTACTTCCTTTAAATAGCTATTTAACTTTTGATTGGAGATGTGTGGCAGAAGCGTTCCTTCAGCAATTGCTTTTGGGTGCGTTTTGTAACGCTGAATAATTTTGGCAGCCTGTGGCAGCAACGGCACATTTACAGCAACCCTTGTTTTCTCGCGGGTGGTTTTAATCCATGGACTATCATCAATCCCTTGTACCAGATTTTCAGAAGTCAGTTCCATGACATCTATATAGGCCAAACCTGTATAACAACTTAAAACGAACAAATCGCGCACATAAGCCATTCGATTTATGGTCAGCTTCTTATTTTCAATTTTATTTAACTCTGCGGTCGTAAGATAACCTCGCTCTGTTTTATTGAACTTTAATTGAAACATCGAAAAGGGATCTTTTTCCAGCCAGCCCATTTTGACAGCCAGGCGTATGATCTTGTGAAAGCGTTCCAGATGTTTCATGACGCCATTATTTTCGAGTTTCTTCTGATGATCTTCAGGCTGCCGCCTTCTCAGGAAATATTCCAATTTACTTATGAAACTGTAATCAAGTTCTGAGAGATAGATATCTGAGCGCCTGAATTCCTTCTTCACAAACTCCTTTAAATATCCGGCAGTAGTATAGTAGTTTTTCATCGTGCCACGGGCCAGCACGTCTTTCATATTTGTGTTGTGATATTCAATTATGGTATGTAAAGTATGCTCCGAATCTTTAACACCGGCAAAAAGGTTTTTGAGCACCTCGGCGGTGATCACTTTTTTCTTTAATTGTAGTTCCTGGTAGTGACCGGCCATCATACCCCGGAGTTGTTCCAGGTGGCTGTTTAACTGGCGTAATTCGTCATTTTTGGGTTTTGCCTGACCTCTTGCGTCGTTCCAGTCGGTGGAAGCGACCTGTCGCTTTAGCGCTACTTCGGAGCGGCTCTTGTTGACCACGATGCGCATGTAAATGGCCGATAGGCCGTTTTTTCCACGGTTTTCCCTTAGTACAAAGTGAATTCCGAATGTGTTTGTTGATCTCATTTTTCCAGATTTTAGATAATTAATGAATTGTTTTGAACTGTTATAGCCAAAACTGTTCACCGGAAAGGCAAAAAAGTGATCTAAATGCGTCTTTTTAAGTCTAAATTTAAATGATGTAATTTACTGTACATCAGTTAGTTAAACCCTTTCTGGTGAACAAATCTAAAAAACGAAATCTGTTCACCTCTTTGTTCGCATAAAGCAAGGAATAGTATGTACTGGAAAGGATTTGAATAAAACAAAAAACCCTGTAAATGAGACATTTACAGGGTTAAGGATTCCGAAAAATCACCGGTTCGTCGGGATGGCAGGATTCGAACCTGCGGCCTCCACATCCCAAATGTGGCGCGATACCGGGCTACGCTACATCCCGAAAGGGAATGCAAAAGTAGTGTTTAAAAACGTTGTTGCAAATCTTTTTAAAAAATATTTGCACTTTTTTTCGTGTCGACCTCTAAATCAAACAGATAAATTTCAATTAACATGTATATACCAGTTAAAACAAACATTTGCTTAACAAGCCATCTGCCTGTTAAGCAACATTTATATGACATATACCATAGTGATTAAACTTCGATGTAATTTCGCAGTCAATCAATCCTCATTAAAGGGAAATATTATGAAAAAGATTGCATTCTTATCATTTTTTGCAGTTTTGGGGCTTACCAAGCTTCACGCACAAGAAAAATTAAAAACCGTTCAGGAAGGCAGCTTTACAGCGCCGGCTGGTGTTAAAATAGACGGTAAATTGTCTGATTGGAACGATAACTTTCAAGCCTTCAACAAGTCGGTTAAACTGTTTTATACTTTGGCTAATGACGATAAATATCTTTACCTGATAGCCAAATCAAACGATGCCACTAACATTGCCAAGATTCAGGCAGGTGGTATCAACCTTATCATCAACACTACCGACAAGAAAAAAGATGAAAATGCATTCAATTTAACTTACCCGGTGGTTGGCAGAGCCGGCGGCCGTGTCGGTCGTCGTTACGGAGTTGACAGAACAACTTTAAGTGATTCTGCCAGAAAAGAAATGACAGCCGAAGCACATAAACAGTTCATTGACGCAGCGAAAGAGATCAAAGTTACAGGCTTCAAAGAAATTACCGATACCTTAATTTCGATCTATAATGAATACGGTATTAAATCGGCAGTTGGTTATGACGACAAAGATGCCATTATGTGCGAAATAGCTATCCCGCTTAAAGCGCTTGGGTTAGCGACTGATCAACCTAAAGAGTTTGCTTACCATATAGTACTAAACGGCTTGCCTTTACCAAACGGAGGTGGCTTTGGCAGTGGTCGTGGTGGCCGCGGCGGCGGCGGCCGGGGCGGACGTAGTAGCAGCGGCGGTGTAAATATCGACTACCAGGATTTACTTACGCCTACAGATTTTTGGGGTAAATACACTTTGGCTAAACCATAATACCCCAATATCGACTGATAAAATAACCTTATATTCTATAGAGCAACAATGAAGAAACTTTTAGTTCTTATCACACTTATTTTACCTTTTTACGGCAAACTATTAGCCCAGACTAAACCATTACCTCCGCCCCTGCCATCGCGCGAGGTAAGTGGTGTGGTAAAAGATGAGACAGGTGAAATTATGCCTGGCGCTTTGGTAACCTTAAAATCTGCAAAAGACACCATTAAAACAGCTACTAACGAAGATGGTGTATTTGTTTTCAAGGACGTAAAGCTGGCTACATTTAGCTTAACGGTTTCCAGCATTGGTTCGACCACATTTATCAAAAAATATTTAAACAGCGACATAGCCAAAAAGATCGTTTTGGATCCGATCACCTTAAAAGACGCTACAAACCAACTTAATGAGGTAAAAATTAACGGTACGCCAAGTGTAACCTACAAAACAGATACAGTTGAGTATCGTGCTTCTGATTATAAAGTAAGAGCAAACTCAACTGTTGATGAATTGCTTAAAAAAATGGAGGGCATGGAAGTTGGTTCTGACGGATCTTTGGTTCACCAGGGCGAAAACGTTGTGCGTGCAAAACTTAACGGCAAAGAGTTTGCAGGCGGTAACCTTAAACAAGCCATTAAAAACCTTCCGGCTGATATTGTTGAAAAAATACAGATTGTTGACGACTATGGTGAGCAGGCTGCACGTACCGGTATTAAAACCGGCCTGCCTGAAAAGATCCTGAATATTACTACCAAACCCGACAGATCTGTCGGTATAACCGGTCGAACTACTGACCAGGCAGGTAACAACGGACGTTATAATACCTCGGTATCTGTTCAGCGCATAGATGGTAACCAGGTAATAAGTTTAATTGGTAATGCTAAAAGTACGGTTGACGGTATTGGTGGCGGTAATCCGGGTACCACCAATAGCGGCTCACCTTCTTTCAGTTATCGTGATCAATGGAGCAAAAAAGTACAAGTGAATACCAGCTATGGCTATTGGTACAGCAACAACAGCTCTATAAATCATCAATTTGGTAACTTTGTTACAGCAAAAACAGATAGCTTATTTGGAGGGCCTCAGTATTTTGACCAACACGGTAGTAATTCAAGCCGGAGCGATGGTCAGAATGGACACTTTCAAGTTGATATACAAGCTGATAGCTTAAACTTTATCCAGGTAAACCCATCTTTCGGTATATCAAATTCATCCAGTTCAAATGACTATGAACGCAATGAAATTGATGATTACAGCAATAATTCAGGGCAAACCAACTTTCGTCATGTACGCAGCGGTGGTGTAAGCAGCAATACCAGTGATAGCAAAAATATGGGAACCAGCGCGCTTTATGTCCACTTGTTCAAAAAACCAAAGAGAAATATATCGGTTAATTTAGGCGCATCGCAGAATACCAGCGAATCAAATAGTAATACCAATAAATACTATCGCTATTATGCAGATAGTACTTTAAACACCCATTTACCCGCAGAAGACTCCACCATTCATTTATTGGTAAACAGACACAACCAAAACACATCTCTTTCTGGTTCTGCTACCTATACTGAGCCTTTAAGCTTGATATCGTTATTAGAGTTTAGCAGCAGTTGGTCAAGATCGAAAAATTCAGCCATCTCAACGCAAACAGAAGTTGATACCCTGGGCAATCTTATACCAAGACCAGAGTTAGGTAACATTTATAATTTCTCTATTACTCAATCAAGATATACGGCCAACTACCGCCTTGATAGCAAGAAAGTTAATATGTCAATTGGGGTTACGGCTATAAACTATAATTTGGACGGAACCAAGGTTGATAAGAACAATTTTGAAAACGTGTCAACATCACGCCACAGTTTCAAGGTTATACCTGCCTTTCGCTTCTCTTATTCATGGTCGCGTACACAACGTTTTCAATTGAACTACAATGGTGCCAATATCGACCCTGACTTTAGTCAGATTCAGCCATTTACAGATCGAACAAATCCGTTATATGTAATAGTTGGTAATCCAAACCTTGATCCGGGATTCAACCATTCAATCAACGGATCTTATAATAATTATCTGGCCAACTCAAGATTTAATATCAGCGTGAACGGGTATCTTAATTTGTATACGCATAAAATTACTACCAATAACTTACGCCTAAGAATCCCGACTGATCCTAAAAACTATTTTACCGAGGTACACTACCTTAATATGGATGGCTCATATGCCTGGGGTACCGGTTACAGCATATCCAAACAGTTAGACGACAGAAGATATAACTTATCTTTAAATGGTAGCGTAAATTACAACTATGAAACAGCCGAGCAAAACAATTTGCTGTTCCATACTACCAACTGGTCGTTCAATAACCGCTTTGGGCCAAGAATCAATCCAAACGACAATATCGAGGTAAACCCTTACGTAGGTTATACACTTACACGTGGCTTTAGCTCTATTCAAAACGCATTTGCTACCCAATACTCAACCACCAGATTGGCTATTGACGGTAAGATGTACTTCTTTCAAACCTACCAGATCAATTATAGCGCAAGCAAAAACTTCGTGACCGGTGTAAAAAACAGTACAAATCCGTTTGTAATTAATATGGGCTTCCAGAAAGAGTTTTTGGAGAAAAGAAACCTGGTGTTTACTTTCGATGTATTCGACGTACTTCATCAAAACAATTTCATTTTACAACAGCCTATGCCTGGCGGCCAGATCAGTACATTATCAAACACTAACAGCCGTTACTTCCTTGTAGGCCTACGCCTGAACCTGCAAAAATGGGGCGGCCGGCCAAAACATAATGGCAAAACCATGCAGCGCCGCGGCGACGGTAGTTTCATTTACTAAGCGATATTTTAAACTCAATCATAAAAGCCCTGGACAGTATAATGTTCAAGGGCTTTTTATTTTATCGCTGTTTTACGTCATCAAAAGAAGTGATCCAAAAAATGACCTAAAAGTTAGAAAATGGTGATCCAAAGTGATCCACTTTCCGCGAGTCAATTTATTAAATAACTCATTACCAACTTATTATTAATTCATACTGATCCAACTGATCCAAAGTGATACACACTCGCGTGTGGATCAGTGCGCGTCATAAAAGTTCTTTTGAGGAAGTCTGGTTCTCAAGGCTTCTCAAGGTCAATAAGTATCCTTATATAGATTGTTTCATATCTCATCGCATCTATATAAAGCAGAAAGCCTGCTCCGTTTATCGGGGCAGGCTTTCTGCTTTATGGTATTTTAACCTAATTACTTTTTAACTGAAAACTTATAATATGAAGATGTTTTATAAGTCTGGCCGGGTTTTAAAGTAGTGGTTGGGAATGAAGGCTCATTTGGAGAGTCAGGGAAGTGCTGTGTTTCCATAGCAAAGGCAGTTCTGAAATCATCTTTAGCTCCACTTTTAAAAGTATTTTTGCCCTGCATAAAATTACCGCTATAAAACTGTAAGCCCGGCTCCTGAGTATAAACATCCATAACTACGCCGCTTTTATCGCCGGTTACGGTTGCTGCATGGGCAAATTTGCCGGGGGTAGTACCTGACAATACAAAGTTATGATCATAACCTTTACCGTTTTTTAATTGCTCATTTTTGTCGTTAATGCGCGCGCCAATGGCAGTCGGTTTGTTAAAATCAAACGGTGTGCCTGCAACGGGCTCTAATTTACCTGTTGGTATCAAAGTCGAATCAACCGGAGTATATTTGTCGGCATTGATCTGTACAACGTGATTTAAGATTGTGCCACTACCTTCGCCGTTCAGGTTAAAAAATGCATGGTTGGTAAGGTTACAAACAGTGGTCTTATCAGTAGTAGCTTCATAATCCATATGCAGCTCGTTTTGGTCGTTAAGGCTATAAGTAACTTTCACGTTTAGGTTACCCGGGAAACCACCTTCCATGTCTTTCGACAGGTAAGTAAACTCGATAGTATGATCATCAACCTGTTTAGCATCCCAAACTACGCCCTGGAAGCCTGTTTTACCGCCATGCAGTGTGTTAGGGCCATTATTAACGGTTAAAGTAACTTGTTTACCATCCAGCATAAATTTGCCCTTAGCGATGCGATTTCCATATCGGCCGATGGTAGCACCAAAATAAGGCTCGGTTGATTTTCTGAATTCATCAACAGTTTTAAAACCGGTAACTACGTCAATCATGTTTCCTTTTTTATCAGGAACATTCAAGCTTACAATACGCGCCCCATAATTGGTGAATACCGCTTTTACATTATTTTTATTTTTGATTACATAAAAGGATGTGGCCTTTTTTGAAGTGTCTGTTTTGGCTGTTGAATCTTGCTTAGCAGTGTCAGCTGATGATTTTGTTGACGACGAGTTACATGCAGCAACAATAAGCACCGCAGGTAGCAGGCCCGTAATTAATTTTAATTTCATGTTTTAAGTTTTGGTTTATGATTGATTATCTTTTTACTTGCTTTTTCAGCCAGGTTGTCAATTCTTTTGCTGCGATATCGTTCTGATAATCTGCAGGCAGGCGACCATTTACATATTCGTTATACAACCATGGATCGCCAACGGCAAATACCGTTCCTTTCCCGTATTTCACAATCACCGCAATATTTGATTTACCATCGGCCGACTTGATAACGCCTTTAGCATTTGCCCTATTGATACTAATACTGCAAACATCTTTCAAAAACATTTTAGGGGCCGAAGGGAATATAGCTTTATCAACAGGTAAACCTACGCCGTCAGGAAAATGTTTATCGTCGATAACATGATTTTGCAGATCGCTGTTAAAATGCAGACCGAATTTGGCAGCTAATGTATTAAAATGATTTAGTTCGACATTAGCACTGTCGTTAGCCATTAAAACCAACACACCTCCTGCTTTTACCCATTGAGCTACCTGATTGGCGTCTTGCTCATTTACGTAATTCGGATTAGCAGTTTCTTTTTTTGTATCCGGGTCGACAATGATGTAAACCGATGATTTTTGCAGATTTTGAACGGTAGGCGCATTGCCTAAAGTGTCGAGCGTAAAACCTTCGCTTTTAAAAATATCGCCCCAAATACTAAAACCGGAGTTTTCTGCTTCGTTCCATAAATAATGAAAGCGTTCTATACCCTTTTTGGTTTTATGCGTCTCGTGGTTAAAATACGTATCAAGCGTTACAGTTTGTGCGTAGCTGCAAGGCACAATTTTTAATAGGAATATAGACGCGCAAACAAGTAATTTATTCATAGTAGACTGAAAGATTATTACAAGGATAGCTTTAAACCAGCATAGCGCCAAAGCGCTATGCCATAAAGATAATTAATTCCTGATGTATTATTTACAGTTCAACAGTTTTCATCTTCTTTGTCAGGAAATGCATTATAACCCAGGCTAAAAGGTATGCACCACCACAAACAAAAAACATAATATAATAAGCAATATCAATTGTGCCTATCCCTCCATTAGCTACCGGGCCGTAATAAGCAAACAGTTTCTTTTGAACAAGGAATGAGAACAATACCCCGCCTAATGCCCCAAACATACCACCAATACCCGTAACTGAGCCAACGGAGTTTTTGGGGAACATATCTGACACCGTGGTAAAAATATTTGCGCTCCAGGCCTGGTGTGCTGCTGCCGCAATGCCTATAACTATAACAGCCAGCCACATGTTTATACCACCTAATATCTGCACAAATACAATAGGTATAACAAAAAAGGCGTATATCAGCATCGAGGTTTTGCGGGCTTTAAATACCGACCAATTGTTTTTTATAAAACTCATGGGCAACCATCCGCCATAAACACTGCCAATAGTTGATATAGCGTAAACCACCGCAACTGGCAAAGCAATTTCAGTACCTTTTAAACCATATTGGCGCTCCAAAAAGTCGGGCAACCAAAACAGATAGAACCACCATATCGGGTCGGTTAAAAACTTACCGATAACGAATGCCCATGTTTGTCTGTATTTTAATAGCTTTCCCCACGATATTCTTTTTTGCTCGACAACCGGAATATCTTCAACTTTATTATCATCGCTATTGATATAGTCTAACTCAGCTTTGCTGATAAACTTATGCTTTGACGGGCTTTGATAAAATAAATACCAAAACACCAACCAAATCAAACCTGTTGCACCGGTAATAATAAATGCCATTTTCCAGCCCCAGGCCGCAGCTATGAAAGGAACAGTTAACGGCGCCATAATAGCGCCGATATTGGTACCTGAATTAAATATGCCCGTAGCTAAAGCTCTTTCTTTTTTTGGAAACCATTCGGCTGTTGCTTTGATAGCAGCCGGAAAATTCCCGCCTTCACTTAAACCCAATGCTGACCGAACTCCAATAAACCCTAAAGTACCGGTTACAAAGGCATGAGCCATGGCAGACAAACTCCAGAACAAAGTAGCTAAAAAATAACCCGCCTTTGTACCGGCCTTATCAATAACCCGACCTGCCCCGAGTAACCCAACCGCGTAAGCCATTTTAAAAGCTATCTCAATATTTGCATAATCGCCATCGCTCCACTTAAACTCATCCGAAAGATTTGATTTCAACAGGCTTATTACGGCCCTATCAAGATAATTAATGGTAGTAGCGAAAAAAATTAAGGCACAAATTACCCAGCGGTAATTGCCTACTTTGGTTTCAGTCATAATTGTTTATAAAATGGTTTGGCTTTAAGCCGGTACAATATAGGGATATATAATTAGCGATAAGTATTAAACGCCACTAAAAATTGAAAATCCACCGTCTACAGTGATCATCGAGCCGGTTACAAATTTTGAGGCATCGCTTAATAACCAAACCAAGGCGCCAATCAACTCATCAGGATCGCCAAAACGTTTAAACGGCGTATTGCGGATAACACGCTCGCCCCTGTCGGTATAACCGCCTTCGGGCTTGGTTAACAAATTACGGTTCTGCTCAGTCAGGAAAAAGCCCGGAGCCAAAGCATTCATGCGGATAGCATCACCATAACGATTAGCCAGCTCAACAGCGAACCATTGGTTGTAGCAGTCCATAGCAGCTTTACCCATGTTGTAACCCAACACCCGTGTTACGGCGCGTTTTGAGTTCATAGATGAAATATTTACAATGCTTCCCCGGCCGGCTGTCTGCACCATGGCTTCACCAAATATTTGCGTAGGAACAAGTGTACCCCAAAGATTAAGCTCCAACACTTTGCGCATACCGGCCATATTCATTTTAAAGATATCCTGATCTGGCATCAAAACACCTTCAGGCATATTACCTCCTGCTGCGTTTACCAGGCCATCAATTTTACCATAAGCAGCCAGAACTTTGTCTTTAGCGGCGATAAGCGCATTTTCATCTAAAGCATCAGCAATTAAAGCTATAGCTTTGCCTCCGTTTGCATTGATAGCAGCGGCACGCTCTTCGGCCACTTGCTGGTTGCGGCCCAAAATGCCGACGGTACCACCGGCAGCAGCGATGCCTTCAACAAACGATTTTCCTAAAATGCCGGTACCACCGGTAACTACGATGACTTTATCTTTTAATGAGAAGTTATTTTCCACAATTATATATATTATTTTAAATCAGTAATGTTAAGCAGGTCCATATCGGTATAGTCCAGGTTTTCGCCCGCCATACCCCAAATGAAGCTGTAATTAGCTGTACCACTGCCAGAATGTATGCTCCATGGTGGAGATACCACGGCATCATAATTTTTCATGATGATATGGCGCGTCTCATCCCCCTCGCCCATATAATGGAATATCCGCTGGCCATCAGGTACATCGAAATAAAAATAAGCCTCCATACGACGGTCGTGCACGTGGGCGGGCATGGTGTTCCACACACTGCCTTCGGCCAAAATGGTTAAACCCATTACCAGTTGGCAGCTTTGTATGCCCTCGGTATGGATGTATTTATTGATAGTTCTTTTATTGGCTGTCGATGAATCGCCCGCGTTTACTTTAACAGCTTCAGCATGGCTCATTTTTACTGTCGGATGCGTAGCGTGCGCCGGACAAGACAGTATATAAAAAACTGCGGGCTTACTGCTGTTTACACTGGCAAATTGTACGCTTTGCGCGTCTTTACCTATATATAGGCAATCCAGCTTATTAACCTGGTATACTTTTCCATCCACAGTTACCTCACCATCGCCGGCTACATTAATGATGCCCATTTCGCGACGCTGTAAAAAGTAGTCGGCTTTTAAGTTGGGATAGTTAGATAGCTCAAGCTTTTTATCTAATGGACTGGCTCCGCCAACGATCATTCTGTCATAATGTGTATACACAAAATTGATTTCACCGGCGTTCACAATATCGTCTAACAAAAAACGCTCACGTATTTGATTAGTTTGATAGGATTTGAAGTCCTCAGGATGGACGGCATGGATAGATTTCAAAGTAAATTTTAGAGTTTTTTGGTTACAATGGCAATTTTACAATTTATCGCTAAATAAAAAACGCTCATGCCAGTATATTTTTATGCAAACGATGCAGGGACGCTTTTTTTCGCGTTAATCTATTCATTTCTGCACAAATACTTGTAATATTGAATGTACAACCAATTAAAACCGCGCCGTTATTAAGTGCGTTAAATTTTACTATTATGAAAATATTGAGCAAGATCAGCATTGCAGTTTTAGCTATTGTTTGTTTTATAGCGACGTCCGCTTCAGCCCAAATGAGCGAAAGCGCAGCCAAAGCCTGGGTTAAAAAAGGCGAGTGGCGAAACGGATTTAAACTAAAACTTTATCCCGGACTGGATAATGTAGAGTTTGCCAAGCAATACCAAGCTAATAAAAAATATTGGGATGAGGCATTTGCTTTCATCACCAACACCAACCTTGATACGCTATCGGTAGGTAAACATGCTATTGATGGCGATAATGTTTTTGCAACTGTAACTGACGGCCCGACAAAAGAACTGGATAAAACAGGCTGGGAAGCACATCATAACTATTTGGACCTTCATTTGGTTATAAGCGGACGCGAAAAAACCGGCGTAATGAATCCGGCGAATGCCAAAGTAACTCACCCTTATGACCCAGCAAAAGACGTTGAAAACTACGACGTAAACAGTGTAAAAGGCGATTATTATATTGAGGATCCAAGCACCGTATTTGTTTTCTTCCCGCAAAACTCACACAGACCGGGTATCCACGTAGATGGATATGATAAGGTAAAAAAACTGGTGATAAAGATTAAAATGGCGAAGTAATTATTTCTCCACCGTGTCATTCTGAGCGTAGCGAAGAATCTTATAAAGCGGTTAACAAAGCGTACAAGATTCTTCGCTATGCTCAGAATGACAAAAAATTTTCAGCTTCCTAATTTATCACAGCACCAACTGCTCATGCAATTTTTTCAGGGTTTGCTGCGGATCTTCGCTTAAACCCGGATGCACTTTTGAAGCTTGCACCACTGTGCTGCGTGTAGCAGTTAACCACCTGAAACGCGAGGCTTCGTCCAATTGGGCTATCGGGCCGCCCTCGGGACTGCCCTGACATATCAACTCGAATGCTTTAAGATTGGCTTTGATATTCTGAGCCTCGTCATGATTGGTAAAACAGCAAATGCGCTGTTCATTCACCGTAATAATGGCTCGCAAAAATTTGAGTTTCTTGCAATACAGTACCACTCCGACATTCATAAACTCCTCGCGCTCAACCCTGGGTACAACGCGAACTACTGCGTATTCAAAAACGTTTTTCCCTGGCATTTTTTGCTTCATTTATAAAGTTTTCTGATGATGCTGTGCGCAGCAACAAAAACTGCACATATACTTCACGCCGCTCCGCTGCCGATTCGGCATCTTCTCCCAACCATTCGTCCGGGATCAGCGCAGTGATATCTCTTATTAATTTTTCGTTGATGATGACTTTAAATTCGGCATCAACCACATCCAATTCAGTAGCCGCACCAATCAAAACATGATCTTTTACTTGTACAAACGGACGAACAGCTTGTTCTTTCCAGTTTGTCCATGAGTGATGAAAATACAAAGCCGCGCCGTGATCTATCAACCATAATTCATTGTGCCACATCAACATATTGGTATTACGCGGCGTACGGTCGACGTTAGTTAGCAGGCAGTCCAACCAAACAATCTGTGAGGCCAGCTTACTGTCTATCTTAGTAACCGCCGGATCAAAAGTAATAGCCCCCGAAAGATAATGCAGCGCAAGGTTAAGCCCTACGCTGGCTTTAAGCAGGTCCTGTATTTCTTCATCGGGCTCGGTGCGGCCAAAGGCTTCATCCAGGCTGGCAAATACCAGCTCCGGCACCTTTAATCCTAAGGCTCGTGCCAGTTCGCCGCCAATTAGCTCGGCAATCAGCGCTTTCACACCTTGCCCAGCTCCACGAAATTTCAACACGTACAGAAATTCGTCGTCCGCTTCGGCGATAGCAGGCAATGAGCCGCCCTCGCGCAACGGAGTGACATATCGGGTGACATTTACGGTTCTCAGTTCCATCTTTTAAACCGCTAAAACTACTCATTTATACCCAATTGGATAAACTTATTGTGAACCTGCAAACATCAAAAGACTACAAAGATGCGCAAAGCAATGGGTGGCAGCGTTTTGCATATCTTAAAAATTATTACTTAAATTGCCTGCATGAAAACCAAACTAATTATACCTGCACTGCTGTTAATGTCGACTTCTGCGATGGCGCAGAATAAAGACTGGCCAAACATTCACCGCTATGAGAAAGCTAATGCGGCGCTGCCTGAACCCTCAAAAGGCGAAAAACGTGTTGTTTATATGGGCGACTCGATCACTGATTTCTGGGTGAACAATGACTCCACCTTTTTTAAAGGCAATAATTACATCGACCGCGGAATAAGCGGCCAAACCACCGGTCAGATGCTGGTTAGGTTTCGTCAGGACGTGATCAATCTGAAACCTGCTGCCGTAGTTATTTTAGCCGGCATCAATGATATCGCCGAAAACAACGGCCCCGAAAAAATGAGTGATATATTTGGCAATATTGTTTCTATGGCAGAGTTGGCTCATGCAAATAAGATCAAAGTGATAATTTCATCGGTATTACCGGCTGCCGCCTTCCCATGGAGACCAACCATCGACCCAAAAGATAAAGTAAAAGAACTGAATGATCTGTTAAAAGATTATGCCGCTAAAAACAATATCGTTTATTTGGATTATTTCACTCCAATGGCAAATGCTGATCGGGGCCTATCCCCCGAATTGGCGAAAGACGGTATACATCCAACCCTGGCGGGTTATAAAATAATGGAGCCACTTGCTGTAAAAGCTGTAGAGAAGGCGCTGAAACAAAAATAAAGCTACTGAAAAGCGTATGATTAAATCATACGCTTTTTTTTATTAATAGAATTAAAGCCATGAAAAACATATTTGACGAACGAACCAGAACTGAGCTGATACCAAGAATTAACAAGCTCAATGCGAACAGCACTCCACAATGGGGTAAAATGACGGTTTATCAGATGATAAAGCATTGCTCAAAATGGGAGGATATGATATTAGGCAAAACGCAGTATAAACAGTCTTTGCTTGGAAAGATCGTGGGAAAATTTGCGTTGAAAGATATGATGAAGGACGAACCCGCAAAGCGCAACTTGCCAACTGTACCTTCTTTCAAAGTAAACGACGATGGCGATGTGGAAACAGCCAAAAAAGAATGGCTTAATTTGCTCGCCGAGCATAACGGCCGCGAGTCATCAGGTTTTATGCATCCGTTTTTCGGAAAGTTAACTACCGAACAAGCCGGTAAAATGGATTATAAACACATTGACCATCATCTTCGACAATTTAACGTTTAGTGACGTTGGACGGCTAATTCTTAGTCATTAATTTTGGTTTAAGGTTTCAATTCAGCAGAATTTTTGCACATAAAAAAGCCTCCGTTACACGTAACGGAGGCAGACCTAAACCTTATCACAGAGTCAATATCTTTGACTTGATAATGCTAACGTACACATTTGGATAATAATTTTTTTTAAGTATAGACAGATCACCACTTTTAATCGACGAAAAACCCAAATGTGTAGATGCAATTACTATTTATCATACCGAAAAAAATAGAATTTATTAGATAATAGCGATAGCAATGGAAGATGGCATTATTCTACAGTTTTTTGAATTAATGCGGACTTAGCTGAGGGCAATTCTATGAAGAAGGTTACCCCGCTTACCTGATCATTACTAAACCAAATTCGGCCGCCAAGCTGTGCTGTATATTCGCGACATAACGCCAAGCCAAGGCCAACGCCGGTTTCATTGGCTGTGCCCCTTGATGTGGTTGTACTAAATTGAAAACTTTCTTCACTTAGGTTTACAGGATTGCCATCGCCGCTATCTTTCACTACCAATAAACAGACACCCGCACTTGAAGTGGCGCTTATACGTACGTTACCACCAGGTGCAGTAAACTTTACCGCATTGTTCAATAAGTTACGAACAATTAGCTGCACCATGTCGGCATTACCCCAAATAGAGACATCTGGCATAAATATACTTTCTAACTCAATTTGCTTACCAACAGCTATGCTTCTGAAAAGCTCAACTTGTGGTTGCAATAAAGCTGCCACATCCAGCATTTGTTTTGACGCCTTTGCTCCTTCCAATTGATTTTTTGACCAGTAAAGCACATTATTCACCATATCCAGCGTTCCGCGGGTTGAGTGTAATAATTGAGTTTTGATGCTGCTCCTTTCCTGATCGGTAAGATCATATTCAACTAACATCTCCAGGTAATTTTGAATGTGGGCAAGCGGGCTCCGTAAATCATGCGAAATGATAGAGAAAAGCTTATTCTTTTCAGCATCCAGGCGCTCTAATTTAGCTGCATTTTGTTCGGCTTCTAACCTTTCAGACTCATAACGTTTCCGAATGATATAAAAGCAAGCCAATACCATTAGCACCACAGTTATGTAAGCCGACGAAATGTCGACATACCGTTCACCTTTTGTAGCATATGTATAGGGCACCCATTCGGGATGAACATATTGAATAATATGTAAACCCATTAATAATATAATATTGCTGGTAACCCAGTACCAATACTCATTAACTGGCGCCACCGCCACTATAATGACCATTATCAGCACGAAAAAAAAACCTGTAGGACCATCAATACCCGAGTTAAGAAAATAATTGATAACAAACAGCGCGGTACCGGTGATACAGAAAATAAGGCGCGCAATGGTTGTTTTACCGCCATACCTGGACAAATAATACAGAGTGAACGCAAGCAGACAGCTAATTGCACTGGCCAACGCAACAATGGGCAGGCCGACTACAATATTAAGCGGGATATTGTAGATAAGCGCTGCCATACAAATAACGAGCACTGAATGAAATATACGTATAGTTAAAGGAAAATCCCTGGGGGAACCGCTGATACGTTGAAATAAACCAGTGATATTTAGCAGCATGGTGAACTATTTCCCAAAACTACCTATGAATTCACACTAATCCTATCTGAAAGGTCAATATTCTTATTTATTTACGCTGTGTTTACTTAATCATTAATACCGCACCAAACCAATTATGCGCCTTGATAAGCTTTTTGCAGTTTTGACAGATCAATTTTCGTCATTGGCATAAAAGCTGCAAGAACGCTGTCTATTTGCTGGCGGGTGCCATTTTTCAATACATCTATCATTAAAACAGATGCTACCTGCCATGATACACCAAACTTATCTTTGAGCCACCCACATTGTCCGGGCTGTCCACCGGCTGTAAGTTTAGACCAGTAATAATCTATTTCTTCCTGAGTTTCGCAAGGAATTAACAGCGATAAGGCATCGTTAAAACCAAAACCATGCTGATACGCGCTGTCCATAGCAGCCATCCAGGTACTATCCATGTAAAAATCAGCAAACATGAGGGTGCCTTCTTTGTCGGGAGCCACACCGGCCGGATAACGGGCTGTGGTGCCGCGCCGGCCATCTTTAAATATCGATGTATAAAAATCGATAGCCTCTTCAGCCCTACCGGCTACATCGCCGGTAAACATCATAGATGATACAATAACCGGCCGCTCCTCGCCTGTCGGATTGGTCAGAATCAGCTGCCAGGATACACCAAACTTATCGCTTACCCAGCCATAACGTTCGCTAAATGGATAACTATCGAGCGGCATCATGATAGTTCCGCCATCGGTGAGTTTATTCCATACTTCGTCAATCCGTTTGGCAGCATCTGCATTGCGCGACGGATCGAAATTGATCATAAACGAAATAGCAGGCGTTAATTTCAACGACGGGCCCGAACTGATACCCATAAATGATTGCCCGGCAAGAGTAAACTCTACCACATCGCAATAGCCGGAACCCATATCAAATTTATTAGATCCGGTTATTGCTGAATTGGGCAATAAAGATGTGTAAAACTCGGCGGCTTCGTTGGCCGTGTGCTGGTCGAACCAGATATGCGGTCTGATAGGTAACATAAGTAAATGATTTGGTTATTGTAAAAGTAACGGTTTTGTGCGTCTGTTGTTCTATTAAAATACTAATCGATCTTAGCTGCAGGACACTTAGGGTTGCAAAAGCTCAAAACAGCAGGTATCATTGTATAACCAATTATTTCAGCCACAAATAAAGATGCTTCTAAAAAATAGCTGCCTGACACTTGCTTTACTTTGCGTGTTTGCCATAGGTATAAAAGCCCAAAATCAACAATCAGCGCCGGCCACAAAAACCAGCGATGTAAACGTTCAAAATTTAAAATGTGAGTACCTGAGTGATCCTATAGCTATTAAAGAGCAGCACCCTGCATTAAGCTGGCAATTAGCATCATCACAAAAAGCTAACAGCCAAAAAGCTTATAGCATCATAGTTGCCGGTAGCCCGGCATTGCTGGCCCAAAACAAAGGCGATTATTGGAGCACGGGCAAAATTAACTCATCCAACTCAACCCAGGTTATTTATAGGGGGAAAGCATTAATACCAAGGCAAAAAGTATATTGGAAAGTGATGATATGGGATGAAAAAGGTCGGCCGTCAGCCTGGAGCGCAGGAGCTTCATGGAGCAAGGGTTTATCAGATGCCGATTGGACAGCTAAATGGATTGGCCAAACTATAGATGAAAATCCCAATGAACCAGTGACCTACCCTGCACCCTATTTCCGCAAGGACTTCAGCATCAGCAAAAAAATAAAAAAAGCAACTGTCTATCTATGTGGATTGGGTTTTTATGAACTATACATCAACGGCAGAAAAGTTGGCGACCAGGTGTTGGCTCCCGCTGTTACCAATTATGATGTACGCCCTCTTAAAAAGTTACTGTATCCGTATGATGATCAGTCTACACAACGGGTGTTGTACAACACTTTTGATGTCACCGCAAACATCGCCCAAAACAAAAACGCCATAGGTATGGTGTTAGGCAATGGCTGGTATAACCAACGCGACCGGACCGTTGAAGGAACCATGTGGTACGATGTCCCGAAGCTGATCTTTCAATTAGAAATAACCTATGCCGATGGAACACAACAAACCATCCGTTCTGACAACACCTGGAAAGCCACTACCGGGCCATTACAACATGATGGTATATTTACAGGCGAGACTTACGATGCCCGCCTTGACCTGGGCAGCTGGAATAAACCAGGTTATGATGACAGCAACTGGCAGGCTGCTATTTTAGTACGCGCTCCAACAGGCGGATTACATTCCCAAACTGCACCGTTTGACAAAGTAGTGCGAAGTTTAAAGCCTGCGTTTGACGGGAAGGTAAATGACTCCATTTACCAATATCATTTGAATGAAACTGTGGCCGGATGGGCTGCGCTTAACGTCAAAGGTACTGCCGGCAGTCACGTCAAGATCAGGTATATCAGCGAGGAGGGTAATGACTACGGGCAGATAGACACATACATTTTAAAAGGTGGCACTCACGAAGCCTGGGAACCGCGATTTACATGGCACGCATTCCGCCGCATTGAGGTGGTGAGTAAAGATGCTACGTTAGATGCCAGTAGTATTACGATTAAAGATGTACATACCGATGTGGATCATAATGGCAGTTTTGAATGTTCAAATGAGCTCTTTAATAAAATAAACGCAGCTTATTTAAGAACACAGCAAGCTAACCTACACGGCAGTCTGAGTAGTGATTGCCCGCATCGCGAACGTCTGGGTTATACCGGCGACGGACAGGTAGCTATGGAAAGTGCGCTGCTGTCTTTTGACATGCCGCTGTTTTATCGCAAATGGTTTGATGATATGAACGACGCCCGCAACCATAAAACCGGCTTTGTTACCCATACCGCTCCGTTTGGGGGTGGCGGCGGCGGGCCTGCATGGGGATCGGCCTATGTAACTATGCCCTGGTTATATTACACCTATTATGGCGATGCCAGTATTCTTCAACAACATTACGAGGGTATGAAACAATGGGTAAGCTATTTGCAAACCCGCACCGATAACCGGGGTATTATCACCCACGAAGAACCCAAAGGCTGGTGCCTGGGCGACTGGTGTACACCCGATAAAATCCAACTACCGGAACCGCTGGTAAACACCGCCTATTTTTATCATGTCACTACAACTATGGCTAAGATAGCGGCTTTGCTAGGTAAGGCGGATGACAGAAAACAGTTTGAAGATCTGGCGCAACAGATCAAAACCAATTTTAATCAGGCTTATTATAACGTCGACAAAAAAACTTATTGGGAAGGCCGTCAGGGTGCCGATGTATTGGCGCTGGCTTTTGATTTAGTGCCTGACGAAAACCACGAGGCCGTTTTTAATTCGCTATTAAATCATTTGGCTAAACTTAATTACCATTTTGACACCGGTATTTTGGGCACACCGTTATTGCTCAAAGTGTTATCGGCCAATAACCGCGACGATATCGCTTTTAAACTCATGAACCAGAAAGAACGCCCCGGTTTTGGTTATTTAATGGACAACAAAAACAGCACCCTTTGGGAGCAATGGAATGGCGGCGGATCGCACACCCACCCTATGTTTGGTAGCGTGGTGCAATGGTTTTATTCAGCTTTGGGCGGCATAAAAACTGAGGAGGCCGGCATGCAGCATTTTACGATTGCTCCCAAACCGGCCGGTGACGTTAATTATTGTAAATCATCTTATAACAGTTTGTTTGGCAAGATCAGGTCTGAATGGAAAAAGACAAGCAGCGGGAATTTCGAAATATTGATTGAAGTGCCTGCAAATGCTTCCGCAAGTTTTGTTTTACCTTATGGTAAAAGCGCACTCAGAGACGAGGCTGGCAAAAACATTCGGGTTAAAAAGTTTAACCGGCAATATGTGGCTGACTTTAAATCGGGGATTTACCGGTTTAGTGCAATCTGATTATTAAATCATAAAATTTCTTAGATTAGAGTAGTGCACGTTTTACCAAATTTGTTACGAAACTATAATCTAATGAAAGACGATCTAACTCCACAGGACGCCGAACGATTAACAGCTTACATGCAGCACATGCAGGCTTGCGCCGTACGTTCCATTGGCTATCCTACTGCTACAGATTATGACTATTCGGCACTATTTCCGCTGCTGGATATCAGCTTGAATAACATCGGCGATCCGCTGATCAAATCAACCTATGAGTTAAACTCGCGCGATTTTGAGCTGGAGGTATTGGAGTTTTTCGCCGAAATATTTAACGCACCTGTAAACAACTGGTGGGGTTATGTCACCAACGGCGGCTCTGAAGGTAATATGTATGGATTGTATGTAGCTCGCGAATTGTTTCCTAACGGGATGGTCTATTATTCAGACGCTACGCATTACAGCGTACAAAAGAATGTACATATCCTGGGTTTGAACAGTATCGTTATACGCACGCAAGACAATGGGGAGATGGATTATGATGATCTGTCAGACATGATACAGTTGCATCGTGATCATCCGGTTATCATCATGGCAAACATCGGCACTACTATGACTGAGGCGCGTGACGACTTGAACAAGATCAACACCGTACTGAAACATCTCGCCGTAAAACAACACTATATTCATTGCGATGCCGCACTTTCTGGCGTCTATAGCGCATTGCTGCAAAATGAACCGCGTTTTGATTTTAGCTGCGGTTGCGACAGTCTGGCTATCAGCGGGCATAAGTTTATAGGTTCGCCGATTCCTTGCGGGGCGGTTATTGTCAAAAAGAACTATAAAGACCGTATTGGACAGGTTATTCCCTACATTGGCACAGCCGATACCACCATTTCAGGCAGCCGTAACGGCCATAGTCCGGTGTTTTTATGGTATACTATCAAGAAGTTTGGCAGGGAAGGATTAATTAAACGCGCGCAAGACTGTATTGCACTGGCTCAATATACAGTAAAACGTTTGACTGAATTAGGTTTGAATGCCTGGGCCAATCCCGGTGCAATTACCGTGGTATCGCCGATCTTACCTGAACATCTGCGTAAAAAATGGCAGCTTGCCGGCGAGGGTGATGTTTGTCATATCATTTGCATGCCAGGAGTCACAAAGCGTCAAATAAATGATTTTTTGTTGGATGTGCAAGATGAACTTCAATCTAAAGGATAGCATGCATGCTAAAGTGCATATTATACCAAAGTGACCTTAACTCCCATCGCTTCCAATTTTTCTGCAATGTGTTCAGGGAGATTTTTATCGGTTATTATTTCGTCAACTTCGTCTATTCCGCATATTTTACCAAAACCGCGTTTGCCAAATTTGGTTGAATCGGCAATCACAATAGTTTTTTGCGATACAGACATCATTTGCCGGTTAAGATGTGCCTCCATGGCGCTGGTAGTAGTGAACCCAAAGTCAAGATCAATACCATCGACCCCTAAAAAGAACTTACTGCAAAAAAAATCGGCCAAAATACTTTCGGCATATGGCCCCATAACAGAGGACGAACTTTTTCTCAATATCCCCCCTAACTGAAGCACCTCGATATTTTGGTGATGAATAAGCTCAAGCGCCACATTAAGCGCCGACGTGATAACCGTCAGATTTCCGACCGGCTGTATGCTTCTGGCTAAAGCCAGCACTGTTGTACCTGACGCAATCAAAATAGAATCGTCCGGCTGGATAAGGCTTGCAGCCGCGGCACCTATTTTTGTTTTTTCTGCCGATTGAAGTTTTTCTTTTTCGTTTACCGGTCTGTCGGTAGCATAAGGATTGTTTTGCGTAGCGCCGCCATGCGTGCGGAAAAGGCAGTTTTTATCCTCCAAAAGTTTCAAATCCTTCCGAATGGTTACTGATGATACTTCCAGTTCTTTACAAAGGTCTAACACCGTAACACTTCCGTTTCGCTGTACCTGGTCTAAAATATATTGGTGTCGTTCGGTTAAACTACGCATGTCTCCTTGATTCTAGGGTGCAATTTAGCAGAATTTCGGCATAAAAATAACAATACAGCAATGTTGATAACTTAATTCTAAAAAACATTTTAGCTTTCGATTTATTTCATATAATTGTCTAATACTTGATTTACAAACAAATCGAAACACTGTTACACAAAACCGAAATGATAAGAAATAGAATAGGTTTCAATAGAGAGGAATATTTACGCGAGCTGGATAAAACGGACCTATGGGATATCATTATCATAGGCGGCGGCGCTACGGGCCTTGGCACCGCGGTAGATGCCGCCTCAAGGGGATATAAAACCTTACTGCTTGAACAAGCCGACTTTGCCAAAGGCACCTCAAGCCGTAGCACCAAATTGGTGCACGGCGGTGTGCGATATCTGGCACAGGGTAACATTAGCCTGGTTTATGAAGCGCTGCATGAACGTGGTTTGCTCTTGAAAAACGCCCCTCATCTGGTAAAAAAGCAATCCTTTATTATACCCTGCTACAGTTGGTTCGATAAGATAAAATACTTGATCGGTCTAAAAATGTATGATTGGCTGGCGGGTAAATACAGTTTTGGAAAATCAAGATCGCTTACGCGTGATGAAGTTATAGGTGCAATTTCTGAAATTGAGGCTAAAGGTCTAAAGGGCGGTATTCAATATTGGGACGGCCAATTTGATGATGCGCGGCTGGCTGTAAACCTGGCTCAAACCGCTGCAGAACAAGGCGGCGGTTTGTTGAACTACATGAAAGTAACAGGGTTGCTTAAAACTAATGAGGACAAAATAAGCGGTGTCGTAGCCAGCGATATAGAAGGTGGCAAAATCTATAACCTAAACGCTAAAGTAGTAATAAATGCCACCGGTGTTTTTGTCGATCAAATATTGCAGATGGATAGCAGCTCGCAGAAACCGCTGGCTAGGCCAAGCCAGGGTGTGCATGTGGTGCTGGATAAATCATTTCTTGGTGGAGATAATGCCATTATGATCCCCAAAACGCCAGACGGCCGGGTATTGTTCGCTGTGCCATGGCATGAGCATGTGTTGGTGGGCACTACGGATACTCCATTGGAGAGCCATAGCCTTGAACCCATTGCTTTAGATGAGGAGATTGAATTTATTCTTAAAACTGCGGGCCAGTATTTGGTCAAAGCCCCTAACCGTGTAGATGTGCTATCCGTCTTTGCAGGTCTGCGTCCACTGGCTGCTCCCGATAAAGATGCGGGCGCCACAAAAGAAATTTCGAGGGGCCATAAACTTATCGTGAGCAATTCGGGCTTGATTACCATTACCGGCGGTAAATGGACAACCTACCGCAAAATGGCTGAAGATACGGTCGGCCAGGCTGTTGATACAGGAGGTCTGCCGGCTAAGGTCTGTATCACCAGAAAACTTAAAATTCATGGCTATACAAATGATAAAATGCCAGATCATCTGTCTGTTTATGGAAGCGATGCTTTGTTAATAAATAAGCTTGTAATAGCAGAGCCAAAGTTAGGTAAACTATTAATTGAGAATCACCCCTATCTGCAAGCTGAAGTGATTTGGGCCGTGCGGAACGAAATGGCGCGCACTGTTGAAGACATACTGGCTCGGCGGTTACGATTATTGTTTTTAGATGCTGATGCAGCTATAAAGTCGGCGCCAATTGTGGCTAAACTTGTGGCCGCCGAATTGAATTATGGCCAAGCTTGGGAAGATGCACAAGTGGAGAATTTCAATCTGCTGGCTGCTAAATATTTAATTGCACCAATCGCCTGAACAAATATATTTGTTAAATAAACCAATTATACCAAACCAAATTTAATAATGGAGAAGTACATCTTGTCGTTAGACCAGGGCACTACCAGCTCGCGGGCTATTATTTTTAATAAAACTGGCAGCATTGTGGCGGTCGCTCAAAAGGAGTTTACGCAAATTTACCCGCAACCAGGATGGGTTGAACATGATGCCCGCGAAATCTGGTCGACACAGGCTTCTGTAGCTGCCGAGGTGGTATTGAAGGCTAATCTAAAGTCGACCGATATAGCTGCTCTTGGTATTACCAACCAACGCGAAACAACTGTAGTATGGGACAGAGCGACCGGCGAACCAATATACAATGCCATTGTTTGGCAAGACCGGCGTACGGCAGCTGTTTGTGACGGGCTACGGGCCAAAGGCCTGCATAAGATTATTCAAGAAAAAACAGGGCTAATTTTAGATGCATATTTCTCGGCAACCAAAGTACAATGGATCTTAGATAATGTACCAGGCGCGAGAGAAAAAGCCGAGGCGGGTAAACTGGCATTCGGTACCATTGATTCATGGCTGATATGGAACATGACGGCCGGCAGCGTGCACGTTACCGATGTAAGCAATGCATCGCGCACTATGTTGTATAACATCAATACTTTGCAGTGGGATACTGAGTTATTGACAATGTTCAACATTCCCGCAACCATGCTGCCTGAGGTAAAATCAAGCAGCGAGGTTTATGGCGAGACCGCCGGCAATGTTTTGGCTGCCAAAATACCTATTGCGGGTATAGCCGGCGACCAGCAAGCGGCGCTGTTTGGCCAAATGTGTACCCAAACCGGCATGGTTAAAAACACTTATGGCACCGGCTGTTTTATGCTGATGAACATCGGCGACAAACCCATCATCTCAAAAAACAATCTTATCACTACCATCGCCTGGAAAATTGGCGACAAGGTGCAGTATGCGCTTGAGGGCAGCATATTTATTGCGGGTGCGGTGGTACAATGGCTGCGCGATGAGCTGAAGATCATCACCACATCGGCCGAAGTCGAAGCCCTGGCTGCAAAAGTGGCTGATAGTGGCGGCGTTTACTTGGTACCTGCATTTGCCGGTTTGGGTGCTCCGCATTGGAACCAGCATGCCCGTGGAACCATTTTTGGCATTACACGCGGCACCAACAATTCGCATATCGCCCGGGCAGCGCTGGAAAGCATCGCCTATCAAACTTTGGAGGTATTAAAAGCTATGGAGGCCGACTCAGGTGCGCAGATACAACAGCTACGCGTTGATGGTGGCGCTACTGCCAACGACCTTTTGATGCAGTTTCAGGCTGATATTTTGAAGACTACCGTGGTACGCCCTGAAGTTACCGAAGTAACCGCAATTGGGGCGGCCTACCTGGCCGGTTTGGCTACAGGTTATTGGAGCAATATCGACGAGATACAGAAACAATGGCAAATCAACAGAACCTTCAACCCCGACACAACGCTTGATACCAACGAAATGGTAAAAGGCTGGAACAAAGCCGTGGCTGCTGTGAAGGTGTGGACCGAATTATAAACTCAAACCATTAACCAAACCAATTAAGAGATGTCAGAATTTACCGCCGAACTGATCGGCACCATGTTCCTTATCCTGTTAGGCAACGGGGTAGTAGCAAACGTAGTTTTAACCGGCACCAAGGGCCATAACAGCGGCTGGATAGTCATCACCACGGGGTGGGCCCTCGCGGTGTTTGCCGGTGTTGTTATTGCGGGGCCTTATAGCGGCGCGCATTTAAACCCGGCTGTTACCATCGCTCTGGCTATTGCCGGGCAGTTTGCCTGGGCCAAAGTGCCTATGTTTATAGCCGCCCAATTTATCGGGGCTATGCTGGGTGCATTTTTAGTTTTCCTGATGTACAAGGATCACTTTTTCACTACTAAAGATCAAGGCATTAAAGCCGCAGTATTTTGCACTTCGCCGGCTATCGCTAATACCGTATCAAATATTATAAGCGAGATCATCGGCACTTTTGTGCTGTTGTTTGTAATATTTTACTTTACCAAAGGCGAGGTCGGTGCCGATAAAACACCTATCGGCCTCGGCTCATTAGGCGCCTTGCCTGTAGCCTTTCTGGTATGGGCTATCGGTTTGAGTTTAGGCGGAACAACCGGCTATGCTATTAACCCGGCGCGCGATTTAGGTCCGCGTATTATGCACGCTATTTTGCCTATCCCTGAAAAAGGAAGCAGCGGCTGGAATTACGCCTGGATACCGGTTGTGGGCCCTATTATCGGGTCGGCAGTGGCAGCGGGATTATACCTGGTTTTGAAATAGACAAATCATCGGCTTTAGCTAAACCAAACGCTCCGATTCATCAGATCGGAGCGTTTTTGTTTCACGCGAAGGTGAAACAAATGAAACAAGTGAAACAGGATTTTGAATCAAGTACCTGTATTTAAGACTATTACCAAAACCGAGTGAAACAAAATGAAACAAATGGCCTGGACTAAAAGGTAACCCCTTTGTTGAAAACTTTATCACCATTGCGCCATTCCAAAATCGACAGCAGTTTTCCACACCAATTGATTACTGTCGCGCTCTTTATTAGCTTCGCCGTATTGTATGAAAGTTATCATTGCAGAAAAACCATCAGTAGGCCGTGAAATAGCACGTGTATTCGGAGCCAACACTAAAAAGGACGGCTATATTGAAGGTAAAGGCTACACCTTTACCTGGGCTTTTGGCCACTTACTGCAATTAGCGGCGCCGCAAGAGTATGGTTATTACGGATGGAGCGTGCAAAACTTACCTATGCTTCCGCCTAAGTTTAAACTGGCCATCCGCAAGGTAAAATCTAAAGATGGGGTGATTGACGATCCGGGTGTTAAAAAACAGCTTGATATCATCAAATCGCTCTTTGACGAAGCTACTGAGATTATTGTTGCGACGGATGCCGGGCGCGAGGGCGAACTGATATTCCGCTATATTTATTACTATCTGAAATGCAAAAAGCCATTTAAACGGCTATGGATATCATCCCAAACCGATGAAGCTATTAAAGAAGGCTTTCGCAATCTGAAACCCGGATCAGATTACGACACTTTGTTTAACTCGGCGCATTGCCGCTCACAGTCAGACTGGCTGGTGGGCATGAACGCCACGCAGGCGCTGAGTTTGGCTTCAGGCAATAAAGGTGTACTGTCGCTGGGGCGGGTGCAAACCCCTACCCTGGCCATGATTTGTGCGCGATACCTGGAAAACCGCGATTTCAAACCCGAGACTTATTATCAGGTTGCTATTTTTCCGGATAAAGATGGTCAGAAATTTAAGGCGATATCCGACAAAAACTTTAAAACCCGCGAAGAAGCGCAAGCTGTACTTGATGCTGTTACGACTGTAGCAAATGTAACTTCGGTTGAGGCAAAGCCGCGCAAGGAACCACCTCCTTTATTACATGATTTAAGCAGCTTACAACAAGAAGCCAACAAAAAGAAAGGCTTTACTGCCGACCAAACTTTAAGTCTCCTGCAGACCTTATATGAGGGCAAATTGGTCACTTACCCAAGAACTGGCAGCCGATATATCGGCGATGACGTATTTGCGCAAATCCCATCGCTTATTGAAGGATTGCAGCAGCATCCTGACTTTGGAAAACAGGCAGCAGTGCTTAACGGCGCTAAATTGAGCAAGCGCAGTGTCAACGCAAAAAAAGTAACAGATCACCACGCTATTTTGCCCACCGGCGAAAAGCCCTGGCAGTTATCGGCCGATTTACAGGCGGTGTACGATCTGGTAGCAGGGCGCATGTTGGAAGCTTTCCATAGCGACTGTATTAAAGAGATCACCAAAATCAGCTTACTATCAGGTAATAAATTTATAGCGAGCGGTACGGTGATCAGGGAGGCGGGCTGGCGGGCTGTGTTTAACGATCCTGAAGAAGATAAAAAAGATGAGGATAATGCGGCTTTACCAAAAGTAGCTCAAGGTGAGGATCTACCAATTGCCGATAAGGCACTGGTTGAAAAACAAACCAAGCCTAAGCCTTTATACAACGAAGCGACGCTGCTCAAGGCTTTAGAAACTGCGGGCAAAGAAATTGAAGACGAAGAATTACGCGAAGCCATGAAAGCCGGGGGACTGGGAACTCCTGCTACGCGGGCGGCCATCATTGAAACTTTATTGAGCCGCAAATACATCCTGCGCGAAAAAAAGAACCTGGTGCCTACCCCAACAGGGCTGGCCGTTTATGAAGTGGTAAAGGGCCAGCGCATAGCACAGGCAGAATTAACCGGCAGTTGGGAAAAACGTCTCGAAGAAATAAGAAGCGGCGCCTCAGTAAGCGCCTTTCAGGAAGAGATCAAAGCCTATACGCGCGAAATCACGCAGGAGCTATTGCGTTCTGGCAAAGGCGTGGTATTACAAAGTGCTTAAAATCATTCAGCGCTATGCGATAAATATTGATGCACTTGCGTAACAGCCATTGCACCATCGCCCACAGCGGAAGCAACTCTTTTTACCGAACCATAACGCACATCGCCCACGGCAAAAAAACCGGGTACGCTGGTTTCCAGATGAAAAGGTAATCTATCAGGTCGCCATTGCTGTTCAAAGCCATCATGTTTCAGCAAATCATTGCCGGTTACCAAATAACCTTTTTTGCAGCGTAATAAATCAGTACCTATGGCCCAGTCTGTATTTGGGTCGCCGCCAATACATACAAACAACTTACCGGTATCGCGCGATGATTCAACACCTGTTAGATTATGTTTAAGCGTTATTTTTCGAAGTTCGCTGTCGCCATCCATCTCTGTTACCTCGGTGTTGTAAATAACTTCTATATTTTTAATCGAACCGATGCGTTTCACCAGGTAATCTGAAAGTGTTGACGAAAGATTGTCTTTTCTTACTACCAGATAAACTTTTCGCGCAAAACCTGAAAAATAAATAGCTGCCTGACCGGCCATGTTACCGCCACCTACAATATAAATATCCCGGTCATAACACAAAGTGGCCTCACTTGCGCCCGCGCCATAATAAAGTCCCCGGTATAAAAAGCGGTCCTCGCCCGGCAATTCAAGCCTGGCATACTCCACTCCAGTTGCGCAGATATTAGCTTTTGAGCGAATCACCGTCCCGTCTGTCAATTCAACAATAATTCTATCCTGCTTAAAACAAACGCTGATACCCTCTTTCAGTAAAAGTATTTCGGCTCCAAACTTTAAAGCCTGCTGCCGGGCAAGGTCTGCGAGCTGCGCACCGGCAATGCCTTCAGGGAATCCGAGGTAATTTTCAATCATGGAACTGGTGCCGGCCTGTCCGCCTATAGCGCTTCGCTCCACAAGTATAGTTTTCAAACCTTCAGATGCCGCATACACAGCCGCACTTAATCCTGCAGGACCCGCGCCGTAAATAGCAAGGTCATATTCTTCATATCTGGGCTTGGCAAGCCATCCTAATTGATTGGCTATATCTTTAAGAGAAGGATTAACAAGGCGCGTACCATCAGCAAACTCAACTTCAGGCAGATCATCCGAACGGTCATAAGGGTTGGCAAGCTCGTAACCTACAACGCTACGTTGCAGGTAATCTCGTATAGTATACATTTCCCGGGAATCAGGACAACCGTAAAGTCTCAGCTTTTTCATAACTGTTGACAATTTAGTAATTCCCGCAGAATTAAGGAGAAGGTAAATTGTTTAAAACCGAATTTCAAAGCAATGCATCTCGTCCCGGAACTCATAGCGGAAACGAAAACCATAACTGTCGCAAATCTCTTTGATCAGGGTTAAACCAAGTCCGCTTCCCTCTGATTCGGGCGACTTATAAAAACGCTGCAATATTTGCTGCTCATTCAGCGCACCGTTGGTGCCGGTATTGGAGAATGAAAATCCTTCCTGATCAAGCTGAATATGAATTTTACCGCCCGGACGGTTGTGCTGGATAGCGTTACCCATCAGGTTATTCAACAATACAGTTAGCAAGTCATGATTTATAGTGATTTGGCAAGGACTCAGATTTTCACGGATAGTGATTCCGCGGTCGGCAAGAAGTTCCTGAAACTCGTTAACCTTATTGCGTATAAACTGCGCCAGATCAATCAATTCATGTTCGGCAATGAGCTTATTTTCAATGCGCGATAGCATGAGCATTGAGCGGTTGAGTTTTTTCAATTTCCCTACGGTATCATACACTTCGCTGATCAACATACCTTGCTTTTCGGTCATCTCACTAACCTGCACCAGTGTATCCAATTTTGAATTAATGACGGCAAGCGGGGTCATGAGCTCATGTGCGGCGTTTTCAACAAAGCCTTTCAGGGACTGATAATCCCGGAGCACACGCTGAGACATCGCCGTCACTTCTACGTTCAAATCGCGAAACTCATCAATGCGGGTATTTACCGGATGAATACCATTACGATCGGCCAGGTTAAACAGTTTAATCGCTCCTAATATCTCATAAAAAGGCTTCCATAACCGGCCCATCAAAAACCGGTTAACTAATAGCAGGAAGGTTAGCAATACGAAAATAATACCCAGTGTAATAAAGAAAATCAGTCGTATCAGATCTTCAGTTTCTACTTTGGACTCCGTAATTTCAATGCGATAATTTTGTGTACCCAGTTTGACTGAACTGGTTAGCGTACGGCCTGACTCTTCTCCGTGCTCATCTTCGTCATAAAAACGGCTATCCCTGAAGTTACGGGTTATAGGTTCGTTTGATACTGCTGTGAAATGAATTTTAAGATCGCCTGATTTGAAGACATGCGGCAATGCGTGGTTCAGTTTGACATACTCGAATATCTCGTTCTCTTCAACATCCAACTCTTTGTCTACCTGTCCGGTTAGGATGTAGCTGATGGTGAAATAGTAAATAAAACCGGCCATTACAATAACCAATATGGTCATCATGAGGCTTACACGGTTATAGCGATCGAGTAATTTCAATGGTCATTAAATTTATAACCCATGCCGTAAGTAGAGTGTATGTAATCGCCGCTACCTGCATCGATCAGTTTTTTGCGCAGATTTTTGATATGCGAATAAATAAAATCAAAGTTATCAGAAATATCAATTTCATCGCCCCACAAATGTTCGGCTATGGCGTTTTTTGAGATGACTTTACCTTTATTGGCTATAAAATACAGCAGCAGCACATATTCTTTTTTGGTAAGCTTTATCGGTGTGCCACAAACGCTCACTTGCTTGGCTGGCAGGTCGATGGTTATTTCATGAAAAATAATTTCGCGGTTGCCATTGAAAGATTTTCGGCGGACAATAGCCATAACACGCGCCTTCAGTTCTGACAAATGAAAGGGCTTGGTCAGATAATCATCAGCACCCAGATCTAAACCACGGAGGCGATCGTCAAGAGAGTTCCTGGCAGAAATGATCAACACACCGTCAGGATGATGGTTAGCCTTCAGCGCTTCCAGAATATCCAAACCGCTGCCATTAGGCAGGGTAATGTCCAGCAGGATACAATCATAGCGGTACATATTGATCTTCTGCAAAGCGCTGTCATAATCGCTTGCGGTTTCACAGATGTTGCCGCCTTCTGTAAAATATTCGCGAATGCTGTCGCGCAAGCCGCGTTCGTCTTCTACCACAAGTATTTTCACAATAAAACAAAATTGGATACTGATTCTGAGTAAATTTTGTGGAAAGGGTCAGTTAATTAAAAAAAATAAAGCCGATTAATATAATTATTACGCGAGGGCGGGTAACCTCGCTCACCTTATCGCGAATGTACATCCGGGAGGTTTCTTCGCCGTCATATTTCCCCGTGTTGGTGATAATAACGCTCGCCTATATTTTCTCTGTCGGTTTAAACGATGCCTTGCTTAGGCTGATATTGCTGTAGCTAAATGAAGTATAATTCAACGCCACTATTTTCAGTTAGCAGACGGCGTTTTAAAATCAAGCTTTTTTAAACCGCGTTGAATTTCAGGGCAACTCATAAAAAGTTTCCATAGCAAACCTGTGCGGTAATTCTCAATCATACCTATTATAGGGCCTTGATCAATAGCTAAATATGATTTGGCATACCAGTTATGCTGTTCGCTAAAGGCATCGGTAAAACCATATTTGCCCCATATTTTATCACCTAAATCATAATAAAAATGACGAAGGGCTTTCATTGAATATTCGGGCGTATAAGGAAATGCTGATAGCGCTGCTGTTGGTGTAATTACACCCAGATCATTTGTTGGCGAGTGGGCATTATATCCCTCATAATTGTCACTGGCGGTAAGTCCCCAGCAATCAGGCCCATAACCTTTAAATTTCTTCGGATTATCAACACAGTAGTCGTGATTTATCAGTGTGTGATTAAGGTTTTGCTCCCAATAATCAGCATATCTGTCTGTAAGCCCTTTAGGATTAAGCCCCAGGAAAGTATACTGCGAGAAAAATAGCGGACCACCATACGGAAAGCCTAATGGCAACTTGTGTCCGTAATAAGTATTACCGTTTTTAAAGAAATCGCTTTGTGTCCAGCCGCGGTGATAAACGCTAGCCGGCACCGGATAACGATCGGCAGAGGCAGCCATTACATATACTATCAGACACTCATTAAAGCCCCGGATGGGAAAGTTCATGGCCCAACCGTTATTTGGCGACCAATGCCAGTAAATATTATCGCGACCATCGCGGGTAAACCAGTCCCACTCCAACTCGTTCCAAAGGCCGTTAATGCGGCCGCGCAATTCCCTTTCCTTGCCGGTGTCCTCATTAAAATACTGACGGGCGCATAGCAATCCTTCAAATAGATAAGAGGTTTCAACTATATCTGCGCCATCATCTTTCCGGCCAAAAGGTATGGTTTTACCCGTTTCGCCATTAAGCCAGTGCGGGAAAGCCCCATGATAAGAATCCGCCTTTTGCAAAAACTTAACGATGCGCAACATCCGGTCAAGGCCTTGCTCACGGGTTATCCATTTACGGTCGACAGCTACCACTATCGCCATAATACCAAAACCTGAGCCGCCGGTGGTAACTACCTCATTCCCATAATTAAAAGCGACATTGCTACGCTCGCGCGCCAAACCGCTTACCGGGTGGCCAAAATCCCAGAAATAACGGAAGGTTTGGCGCTGTACTACATCAAGTAAAGCATCATCACTAAGATTTTTAATAATACCTACCGGTTTTATGCCGTCAGCATTATTCGCGGCTTTCTTTTGGCTAAAAATCCAAAAAGGCAGCAAGCAGAATAAAGAAAGTATATATATTTTTTTCATTTGATTCATTTTAACAGATAATAATGATGCTCGTCTATTTTTGACATCTTACCATAATAACCTATTTCGCTAAATGCCGCTACCTAAACCCGCCCGTACTATAGGCTTATTTGGCATCTGATACGGTTCCCAATAACGTACAGCAGGTAGTAATAACTCTATTAAATAAAAATATACTTTATCCTGAAATTCATTACAGTTAATAAGAGAATCCAAAAGTAAATTACAACAAGTATTTTAAAAACTATGATATATTATAATACCAGAAATGATCGATCACCCAAGACTTTGACGAGGACAGTTCGATTTGAACTTTTAATAACCATATAAAATTGCATTTTTCCTCCCCCGGTAATCCGCTCGGCTCGTTCATAGTAAATCATAATCCGGTCGCCCTTTTTCAAATCGATCTTGAAAAAAAGCAATGGCTTTATCGAGAGATTTAAGACTATGCCGACTTTAGTCGCGCAACCTCGTAAATCGTATTTAAAACATATTACACGCAGACAGGTTTATTAAAATGTTTTGCTTTGAGCGAATGGCTGTGGTAACTGATCCTTTGCGAGTTTATTTTTTAACAGGTTTGTTGTTATTCGGTCTGAGGGCTGCAGGGCAACAACCGGTAACGAGCGTAACCGGTCAGGTCGTGGATGCAGCCAGCGGAGCGCCCGTAGTTTCCGTAACAGTAAGTCTTGTAGGTAGCCATCTAGGCGAGCGAACGGATTCACTGGGGCGTTTCCGGTTGAGTACTACCACAAGTTATTCTCAGGTATCATTTTCCCGTATCGGGTACCGGCCGGTAATCAAGGCCATCGTGGCCGGCCAGACAAATAAACTGCAAGTGCTGTTGGAGCGTAGTGCAACTGAACTCGCTGACGTTACGATCACTTCGGGGAAGCGGCAGCGTTACCGTAACAAAGGTAATCCTGCAGTAGCTTTGATCCAGCAGGTGATTGATCATAAGAGCGAGAACCGCGCAAAAGCCGCCGCGTATTTGCAATACGAACAATATGAACGTATGGGGCTATCTTTTTTTAATTTACCGCAAAGCATCGTCGAGAGTAAATTCTTTAATCAATATCGATTTATGCTTGATACAGTACAAGGGCAAACCTTTTTGCCGGTACTCCTTGAAGAAAAGCTGTCGGATATTTATTACCGTAAGGAACCCGAAAAGCAAATACAGGTGCAAAAAGCCTATAAAGGCGTAAACATTCTGCAGTTTATTGATACTGCCGGAGTAAAGCTTTATGTGAACCAACTATATGGCCATCAACTTGACATTTATGAGAACAATCTGTTTATCATGGCCAACCAGTTCTTAAGCCCGATAGCCGATCACGCGCCGAATTATTATAAATTTTTCATTACGGATACTATCAGTACACCTACCGGCAAACAAGTAGAACTGGCTTTTACGCCCCGAACTAAGGGCGATCTTTTATTTGAAGGTAAGCTGGTAATCACGCTGGACGGACACTATGCGGTGACTGCTTGTGAGCTTGGATTAAACCGACAGATCAACGTGAGTTTTGTACGCAGCTTTGAAGTGCTTTTAGATTTCACACCGCAGTCGGACGGTCGTTATGAATTGGGACGAAGCCAGGTAAAGGCAGATTTTGGCCTGACCCAAAAAGGCTGGGGCGTATTTGGCGAGCGTACAGTGGTGTATCGTCACTACTTGAGCGGCGCACAGAAGCCGGAGGCCTTTTATGCGGGTAAAACACTGCAGGTAGCATCAGTCAAAACTGATTTTGATACGCTAAGCAGAGCCCAGGCACCAGTGTACAAAAAGTTGTATCAACTTGAGCAAATGCCTTCTTATAAACGAACCATGTGGTGGCTCTCTACGCTGACAGCAGGTTATGCAGATACCGGGCCGGTTCAGATTGGGCCTATTGCGCATTTTTTATCTTTTAATAGCCAGGAAGGATTACGGCTTGAAGCCGGAGGACGCAGTACACCGGTATTGGACAGTACGTTTTATATCGAAGGGTACGGCGCCCTGGGTACAAAAGATCATCAAACCAAAGGAAATGCTATTGCTTATTGGTCGCTCAATAAGACAGCACCTTACCGGTTTCCAAATAACTATTTTAAGCTAGGTTACCTGTATGATGTAGATGTACCCGGGCATACTTTTTCTACAACCAACCGACCGACAACGTTCTCTTCATTTCAGACGGGAAAAACAAACTATTGGCTCTATAGCCGGATTTTAGAACTCAATTACGTTCGCGACCTTGAAAACCATTTTTCGTATAACGTCGGCTATAAGCATTGGCAGCAGTCGCCGGCTGCGGCCCTGGTTTATCAAAGTAATAACGATGGTTCAACAATCGGCAGCTTAACAACCAATGAACTGAACCTGCATTTGCGCTATGCCCCGCACGAGGAGCTCATTCAAGGCAGCCGGACGCGACATAGTATCCATAATCCTTACCCTGTCTACGATGTTCTGATTAATCGCAGTATAAGTAGTGCTTATGCTTATAACGACCTCGGGTTAAACATTTATAAACGATTCTATTTATCGCAAGCCGGCTTTACTGACGTAACCTTGCTCGGCGGCTACGTCCAGGGAAAGGTACCCTTTCCCCTACTCAATATCAGCCCGGCCAACCAGTCGCTAGCCTATAAACGGGATGCTTATAACGTTATGAATTACCTGGAATTTATCAGTGACCATTACGCAGGTCTTAATATCACCCACACTTTTAATGGCTTTCTGCTGAACAAGATTCCACTGATTAAGCTTCTCAAATGGCGAGAATTCTTGTCGGCCAAAGTATTGTATGGCGGCCTCCGTGCCGAAAATGATCCGGCGCAAAGCAAGGGCCTCTATCGCCTCCCACCCAACGTTTATGCGCTGGGTAATACCCCATATGTCGAAGCCGGCGTCGGCGTCGGTAATATCTTCCGGTTCTTTCGCGTCGATCTCATCCGGCGCTTCAATTATCTTGACCATCCCGACGCCGCTGTCTATCGTATCAAATTCAGTTTCCAACCTGAATTTTAAAAGAAACCTTAGCAACAAAAACAAAAAAGTGGCCTTTATCTATCGTAAGGCTGCTTTCAAAAATCATTGCCCGTTTTTAAAAAACCTGTAAGAATATAGCGGTAACAACGACCAACTGCCAGTTTTATTTATCAGATTAATTTAAAATGGAAAAATATTTTAATTCAATGACCGGGAAAGATCGCCGGCAATGGGCGCCGTTTGTTCTGCGACTAGTTATAGGTTTCGGTTTCATGGCGCATGGCTGGGCAAAGCTTCAGCGAGGCCCCGAAGCATTTGCTCATTTATTAACGCAGCTTCACGTACCATTGCCATTGATAACCGCCTGGGTAACCACATTAACCGAATTAATAGGTGGCCTACTGCTGATTATTGGTCTGTTTACGACCATTGTTACTATCCCGCTATCGATCACGATGCTGGTTGCCATGTTTAGCATTCATATTCATTATGGATTCAGTGCGGTAAAAACTATTGGCCTTACTCCGCAGGGGCCGCTCTTTGGCCCTCCGGGATATGAAATCAATCTTGTTTATCTGGCAGGTCTCGCCGCGCTGTTTTTATCAGGCGGCGGCAATTATTCTATTGATTCCAGGATAGCGAAAAAAGGCGACAGCTGACTAAAAGAACGAAGCCTAACTCGGTACCCTCTTCATTCGGGCCAACCGGTTATTACTATACTAAAGCGTTAAAATAATTTGTAAGGAATTGGAAAGCTTTGCTACTAAACAGAAAATTAAAAACCAACATGAAATCATTAAATTTAAAACCAGTCTTTATCGCACTAGCAGCGGTACTCTTCCTCACTGTAAATACACAGGCTCAGGAAAAAATGTCTAAAATGAAAAAGGACACCACTAAAATGTCCAAAATGGATAAAATGGACAAGATGGCTCATAAAATGGACAAGATGGATCATAAAAAATCCGACAAAAAAATGAGCAAAATGTCTAAAATGAAAAAAGACAGCGCTACAAAAATGTAATCATAGCGGGCGGATTATTATGCGCCCGCTTATTTTAAAACTCGCCATCACATCCCGCGCATCTTAACTGACTAATATATACGCTGTATTAGCGACCGATTTCAATATCAATAGTATAAGAAACGCAATTCCTGCAACCTGTTTATCAATACAATAGTGTTATAGCCAAAGAAAATTATCTTTCTTTGTAATGAATTGCCATGCTTTACGACTAAGGCCTGTAAATATCAAAAAGACATAAAGCGTATATGCCGATAGAAGCCGTTGTAAATGATAAAATTAATCGAGCTGGCGAGCATCAGCTTACTCCTGAAAACTGGGTAACACAATATGCCGACTATCTGTACAACTATGCCCGGGTAAGACTGAACGATGACGAGCAGGCGCGCGACCTGGTGCAAGAAACGTTCTTAGCGGCGCTTGAAAAACAGAATAGTTTCAGAGGAGAATGTAATGAGCGTACATGGCTAACCGCTATCATCAAATATAAGATCATTGATATCTACCGCAAAAAGTCTGGTTCATTCAAGGCAAGAGATGAATATGGTACGCCCATAGCGGAAGAAGATTTTTTTTACCCTGAATATAACAACTGGAAAAAAGAGCACTGGCCGGCACCATTTGGCGTTGAAGAGCATGATCCGCTTCATAACAAGGAGTTTATGAATGTATTGCAAAGTTGTCTCCAAAGGCTTCCGCCACTATGGATCTCTGTATTCAGGATGAAGCATTTGGACGATGAAGGAACCGAAATGATTTGTAAAGAGTTACGCATCACTTCATCTAATTTCTGGGTGATCATTCACAGGGCTAAAGTGAACCTGCGATCATGTTTGCAAAAAAACTGGATCTGACATGAAAAAAGAACTGACTGAAAGCGAAAAGATTGCCTATAACTGCCGAAAAGCAACTTTGCTGATTGAAAAAAAACAAAGTATCAGGCTCACCTCAAGGGAAAAAATGGAGTTAAAGCTACATCTGGCCGGATGTTATATATGCCGGGTATATGAGCAGCAAAGCATATTGATCAACAGTATGATGACCCAACTATTTAAGGCCGACCCAAAGGAAATTAAGCTCGATTCTGCATTTAAAGAAAATTTACAAAAGACCATTGAAAGAAAGCTAAACGATAAGCGGTAAATTTAGATTGCCATGAAATCAATTAAAGCAAAACATTCCTTATTAATGCGTTGGACGCATTGGGTAAACTTTCCCATCCTGGGCATTATGATTTGGAGCGGCTTGCTGATTTATTGGGCAAATGACGTCTATACGATAACCATTTTCGGGCATACTTTTGTGCGCTTCTTTCCTCAATGGTTTTATGATACGCTGCATATACCACAACGACTGTCTGAGGGCATGGCCTTTCATTTTTTGTTCATGTGGTTTTTTGCTCTGAATGGCTTATGCTATGTATTATACACACTCATTACCGGTGATTGGCGGCAGTTATGGCCGAACCGTTATTCACTAAAGGAGGCCTGGCAGGTTTTGTTACATGATCTGCGTATCCGAAAAACCGCTCCGCCGCAAGGCAAATACAACGCAGCCCAACGCATCGCTTATTCAGCCATTATCTTAATGGGCGCAGGTTCTGTTTTTACCGGATTAGCTATCTATAAACCCGTCCAATTTTACTGGCTTGTGTGGTTAATGGGCGGTTATCATTTGGCGCGAATCTGGCATTTTATGTTAACTATTGGTTACGTACTGTTTTTTATGGTACATGTAGTGCAAGTGGTACTTGCGGGCTGGAATAACTTCCGCTCGGCCGTTGCTGGATTTGAGGTCATAGATGAACAATCCAAAGCTGTTTTAAATGAAAAAGAAAAGCATTAAGAAGCCACTGACCATCGAGCAAAAGATCAGGCGGCGCGAGTTTCTCTCATTCGGGATTTTCGGCGCATTAGGTGTGGCCGCTTATAGTGGCTGGAAATGGCTCTATCATGCGCCCGAGGAAGCAGCAGGTATTACCGCAGGCGCCAGGCAGCCCTTACGTCGGGCGCTCAATAAAACTGAATTATTTTTCAGACGGCTAACCTTTAACGAAAGCCACCTGGCTAAGACTTACCCGGTATCTATGGCGGCCAAAACCGTTCGTCATAATTCAGATATCGGTTCTGAGGGAGATATTGATACCGCTGTTTGGAAACTGGAAGTAAAGAAGCTAAATGGCCAAAAATTATTTATTGGGTTTGATGAGATTAAAGCATTACCCAAAACCGACCTGGTATTTGATTTTAAATGCGTGGAGGGCTGGGATCAGATCCAGCATTGGGGCGGTGTTACGTTTGCAGAATTTGTTAAACACTTCGGCCTTCAGACAGAAGCCAAACTGGGTTATGTCGGCTTGATGACGCCTGACAAGGGCTATTATGTAGGTATTGATATGCCCAGTGCCTTGCACCCACAAACCGTTCTGGCTTATGAAATGAATGGCCAGCCGCTGGCTGCACAACACGGCAAACCGCTGCGTTTAATCATTCCGGTAAAGTACGGCATCAAAAATCTTAAGCGTATCGGCAGCATCAATTTCAGCGACCGGCGACCTCCCGATTATTGGGCCGAGCAAGGTTATGATTATTATTCGGGATTGTAATGCATACTGGTTATATTTAAACCTAAAGTTCTGTCAGTTTTGTAAAATAGTAAGGGTAATATTTTTTCCTGTTAACTTCGCTGACCACCCGTTAGTGGTTCTGTCTTATATATGTCGTCAGTAATATTGCCCATTATTATTATCGGTTTTATAGCCACCCTTGTTCGTTCTACTTTTGGTTTTGGAGAATCCCTGGTAGCGGTTCCTTTATTTGCATTATTTATTCCATTGGAAATTGCGGTGCCATTATCTGTGCTGATTTCTGTATTGGTAGCTTTGGTTATTGTTGTTCAGGATCATAAAGCCATACATATAGCCAGCGCCAAATGGTTGATCTTTTATGCAATACTTGGAATACCCATCGGCCTGCTTATACTTAAATACGGTAACGAGCATTGGACAAAAATAGCCTTGGGTATGCTAATCATCGGCTACAGCACTTACACCATAATTGTTAAAAATACTTTTTACCTGAAAGAAGACAACAGATTTTGTTTGTTTGTTTGTGGATTCACATCCGGTATATTAGGCGGTGCCTATGGTCTTAATGGCCCGCCATTGGTAGTTTACGGCAATATGAGAAGATGGAATGCACAGCATTTCAGGGCCACATTGCAGGCTTACTTTTTGCCTGCAAGTTTCATAGGGATTATTGGATATACCATGCAAGGGATGATTAGATGGACGGTAATAAAATACTTTCTATTTTGTTTGCCGGTAGTTATACCTGCCATTTTTCTGGGCAGATACTTTAATCACAAATTAAAGGACGCCTCTTTTTTCCGATATGTTTACTGGGGGCTTATTGGTATTGGGTCACTGCTCATTTTATTTACAGTAGTGTAGATTTTCTGTTTACTTACGGCAACTTAAGCACTCATGAAAGTAGCACATTGAACTTACATGTGGTAAACAATATTTTCTCCGAGAGGGCTCCCCTTTAAATATAAAACCCGGCAAATCATACAATTTACAGGCTCTTATTATAAATTACTATCAATCTGGCGGCGAGGGAGGGAATAATTAATTGATTCCTTTGTAGGGAGAGTCAAATATTGTCGTTGCTTCAATCAACTCATTAACCATTCGTGTTTATATTGACGGCGACCAATCTATCCAGCTTGGCAATGCTTTACAGATCCAAGACCTATCCCGAGTCCCTACTTATTTTCCTGTTATTTTGAAGGATATAATCAGACGGAGACAAGCCAAATTGTTTAAGAAAATTTTGTCCGAAATAAGCTTGCGAACTGTAGCCGACGATATCCGAGATCTCATAAATTTTCAAAACGCCATCGTGTAGTAATTCGGCAGCTTTTTTTAACCTGGCTAAATTAATAAGCTCGTTAGGTGTCAGGTTTGATATCGACTTAATTTTACGATATAAGGTGGGGCGGCTCATATTCATCATATCAGCCAAATGTTCAACACTAAATTCTTTATTATGAATGTTTTTTAGAATAAACTCATTGAGTTTTTCAAGGAACTCTTCATCATGTCTTGAATGTGCTATTGTTTTAATATGTGCAAGCGGAGAATTTGCAAAATATTGCTTGATGTTATCCCGGTTCCTAAGCAAACTAGCCACTTGTGCCTCCAAAAACTCAGACGCAAATGGTTTCTCTATATAGGCGTCCGCGCCATGTTCAAGGCCTTCTATTTTTGCTTGCATTGAGTTTTTTGAGGTCAGCAAGATCAAAGGAATATGGGCGAATTCGAAGTTTGATTTAATAAGCTGACACAATTCAAAACCATCCATATCCGGCATCATCACATCGCTGATAATGAGGTTTACAATTTGCTGATGTAAAATATCAAGTGCTTCTTTTGCATGCGAGGCGGTCAATACACAGTATTTCTCACCTAGATCTTCGGCTAAGAAATCAAGTATTTCCTCATTATCATCAAGAACCAGAATTACATGCTGATCGGCTACCTTATCATAGCACTTATCTGTATTAGTTATTACTTTTCCCATTTAGTGCTTAAGTTAAACTCAAATAATTGGTGTACAGGCAAGGTAACCACAAATATATTAAAACAATCTCGGGGTTCACTTAGTTCAAGAGTACCGTTGTGCAACTCTGCGAGTGTTCTTGAGATAGCAAGGCCAATCCCCGTTCCCTGCTTCTTGTCATGTTCTTTTAGCCGAAAAAATGGTTCAAATATATATTCGGCATCTTCCGGCTGAAGAATTGTGCCATTGTTACGTACTTCTATTTTGAAAAATGAATCGTTTTCGTCGGGGGGCAAAAGGTGTACTTCAGCCCTCGAACGGCCATATTTAATAGCATTATCAAGCAGATTGCTTACTATTTTTATCAACGCTTCGGGGTCGACATAGGCAAAAAACGGTTTTTCAGGTACAGAAAGTTTGTATTGAATGCAACGCCTTTCGGCCGCCGGCTGGAAATTTTGCCAAATCTCCCGCAAAAGTTTCGTCAGGTCAACCTTAACAAAATTTAACGAAAATCCCTTTTGCTCAGTACTTCTGAAATCTAGCAGCTGATTGGTAAGCGCAAGCAGACGATCCGTATTTTTTTCCATAATTCGCAAGCTTTTAGCAATAGCCGGCACTTCTTCTGCACGCTTAATAACTTTGCCCATCGGGGCTTTGATAAGGGTTAGCGGCGTTCGTATCTCATGAGCCACATTGGTGAAAAATTCAATTTTGGCTTCATAAATTTCCTTTTCCTTTTCATTTTCAAAAATCTCAAGTTGGCGCCGGTGTTCAGTATGGAGCTTCTGTTTGTATTTATGGATGATATAAATGATAAGAGTTACGCTTAAAACCACATAAATGATATAGGCAACCGGGCTTTTCCAAAATGGTGGGGTAATCTGAATCATCAAAGTGGTCACATAGTTGTTTAATCGGCCATTCGCAACCCTAACCTTAAAAACATAGCTGCCGGGCGGTAGCTCGGTAAAATAAACTCGACGATTGGTTTTGATTAAAGTCCATTGTTCATCTAAGCCCTCCATTTTATAGGCATATTGAATGGTGCTTGGAGAAACGTAGCTAAGTGCTGAAAAGTCAAGACTGAAAGAAGAGCTTCGATAATCCAGAGTGATTTTATTGGATAGAATAATTGATTTTTTTAATGGAGATCCATTTTGTCCGACTTTTAATTCCTGGTTTTTAATTTGAATACCGGTAATGTAAACAGGCGAACTAATTTCATTATCAACTAATTCTGCAGGATTGAAACTAACCAGCCCGCGAACACTACCGAAATACATCGTCCCGTTGCTGTCTCTGAATGCTGAATTATAGTTAAATTGATCAGTCAGCAACCCGTTTGACTCTGTATAAGTCTTGATTTTTCCGGTTATTGTATTAAAGCATACCAGCCCCTTGGATGAGCCCATCCATAACTGCTTATCTGTATCTTTCAGAATACTATACAATAAGTTACCGGGCGAACTATTTTGGGCTGCAAAATTTTTAAGTTGGCCGATGGTTGGATTGAACCTGAATAATCCTTCTTCTGTAGTAATCCATAAAAAATGGTTTTCACTTTCTATTATGCCGGTAATACGGTTCAAACGCAGATCAGTTTTTGCGGCCTGATCGTATTTGATAACCCCTGTAACACCGGTTTTGAGATTAAAGTGGTACACGCCGTCTCTGAATGTCCCGGCCCAGATGGTACCGTTATGATCTTCCATGAGCGTAGTGTAAAAGGCAGCGGGCGGCATGTTTTTCACCGGCGAAAAACCATCAGTAGCCGGGTTATATTTATATAGTCCGTTTGCTGTACCCAACAATATAGTGCCCGAGTGCGTTTTGATCATGCAATAAATAAAATTGCTCTTAAATTGATTGGCTGACGGACCTGCATTATAATGCTTAATCACTTTCTCAGAACGCAGATCCATAACATCAAGACCATGCTCAAACGTACCGATCCACAATTTGTTACCTGATATGAGTAGGCCATGTATATTGGTATTGATAAGCCCTGACCGGCCATCTCCGGGATAGTAATTAGTAAACAAACCGGTGTGAATATCTAGTTTATTAAGTCCCGCATCTTCTGTCCCAATCCATAAGTTTCCTTTCTTATCCTTACATATTTCATGAACCGCATTGCCGCGGATGGAATTTTTACCTGTTTTGGGAAAAATCTTTTTAAAATTTGTGTATTCGGGTGAGTAATAATTGACGCCGCCAAAATATGTTCCTACCCAAACTCCCCCTTCACGATCTTTACAAAATGTATAAACAGCATTGTCAGAAAGTGAATAAGGATTATTGTATTGCTTTTTAAGATTAATGATCTGATTTTTTGCTTCGAGATAAACAAATATTCCTGACTCTGTTGCTATCCAAAGTTCATTTGACGACCGCCGGATAAAATCTCGCACAAAAATGTCGGTACCATCTTCGTTCCGGTTAATTAGGTCAATGTAAGTACCGGTATTGGTGTTAAATATCTTGGCACCCTGATTAGAGGTGCCAATCAGTATACGATCAGGCTTGTCGCTATAAATCTTTTCTATCCAATGGCTTGGGGCAGGCTTTGCGGTTTTAAATACATTATATGCGGTGAATGTATCAGTTAACTTGTTATACTTCCAAATATAACCTTGTGGTGTACCAACCCATATATCATTGCCTGCCAGACAAACGGTAGTTGCCTCAAAATTTCTTTCATATGTTTTAAAGCGCCCATCGGGCGAAAACCTGCAAAGTGTTAAACCAGAAATAAACCAGAGATTCTTCTGGTTATCTTTCAATATTGCACGTATTGAGCCGATTGTATCCTGTTTGAAATGTACAAATCTTTCGGTGCTATATTGATACTGAAATAACCCTCTCTCAGTGCCAACCCACAAAATGCCATCGGGATCATTGTAAAGCGTAGAAATAACATTATTACCTAAGCTGGTTGTGTCTTGCAAGCTTTTTCTGAACACTTTAAAGGTATAACCATCAAAACGATCAAGACCGTCCTTAGTGCCAAACCACATAAAGCCTTTTTGATCAATAGTGCTGCAAACAACCGTATTGTTCGATAACCCACGTTCTACCTGATAATGGACAAAATCATAGTCTTGCGCAGCCGATCGTAGACTCAATACACAAAGAGTCAATATAAATATTAAACATGAACATTTCACAAATTGGTTTCTTGGTCTAATCAAATATAGATAAAAAGATGAGTCGGTCGGGTGTATTCCACTCTTAAAACATCGGGCAAAATTTGAGACAAATCAATATTGAGACGAAAACAATAATTATTGAAACAAAACTGACACAGCACCTAACAACCTATGTTCCATCTTTGAATATTAAATAGACCTAGTCTCAAAACCTGAATTATTTACTAATTAATGAACCACTTTATGAAGAAAAGTTTACGCCATGAAGGTGGTGGTAACACCTCCTTTTCATTATCCCTGCTCTGGGAAAATGTTAAAAAAATTAACACCTGTATCCTGATTTTTTCTTTCGTTTTTCTCTTTGCCACTGTTCAGGCATCGGCACAAAATGTAAAAATTAATGGTGTAGTTACAGATGATAGCGGTGCCACCATGCCTGGCGTTAGCGTAACCGTTAAAGGAGCTATCGCCGGCACGACTGTTACTGATGTTAACGGAAAATATACGATAAGCGCACCCGGGGATGCCACTCTGGTATTTTCGTTTATTGGTTATATCAATCAGGAAACATTGATTAATAACCGTACAGTTATAAACGTTAAAATGTCTAATAATACGACCTCGCTAAATGAGGTAGTAGTTGTTGGTTATGGAACGCAACAAAAAAAGGACCTGACGGGCGCGGTATCTATTGTAAGAACCAAGGACATTCAGCAGCGCCAGGCGACTACTATTGCAGATGCACTCCAGGGACTGGCATCGGGTATCAAAGTGCGCGGCGGCGGACAGCCGGGTTCAGAAGCACAAATACAAATACGAGGACTGAAGAACTTTTCGAATAGCACGCCGCTTTATGTGATCGATGGCATGATTGCGACGGCAAACCGCGATTTTAACGCCAACGATGTGGAATCTATTCAAATACTGAAAGATGCTTCAGCTGCGGCTATTTATGGATCTCGTGCGGCGAATAGTGTTATTATCATTACTACAAAAAAAGGCAAGCAAGGGCCTATGAAGGTTGAGTTTTCGGGTAAAAGCAGCCTGCAAACTATGCCAAGATACCATCTGGCTGAAACTGATGAATTTGCCAGGCTTAACTATATGGCCTATGACAATGCGGGTGTACCACGACAGAAACTCGATTTGAATACTAATACAAATTGGCAGGACGTAGCCTTCCGTACCGGTAATGTTCAGGATTATAATACAAGCTTTTCAGGAGGCAGTGAAAGTGGAAATTACTTTGTATCTACCGAATATTTCGGTAATAAGGGCACTGTTATCAGCACAGATTTTGACAGGTATAGCTTGCGAGTAAATACTCAAGGTAAAAAAGGGATATTTTCTATCGGCGAAAACCTGGCTATATCTCGTTCTAAGAGTAATGAAATGTCAGGCAATCCAATTATTGATGTGATACGGATGTTGCCTACAATTCCAGTATATGACCCTGCTAATCCCGGAGGCTACGGCTATGGTAATGAAGCCAAAGCCCGCACCTTTGGTACCAACCCTGTTGCAATTGCAGATCTTGAAGACCGCATCAATGAGAATACACGCATTCGCGGAAATCTGTTTGGAGAACTGCAATTTACGCCTTGGTTAAAATATAGATTAAACTTAGGTTTAGACAATAGCAACGACCATTATAAGTATTTCAGAAAAGAAGGCAATTGGACGCTTAACCAGTCTTATGACCCTGCCATTGCCAACGAAAACCGTGCAGAGTATATTAATGGATTGGTCGAAAATACTTTAAGCTTCAATAAGTCTTTTGGTAAGCATGTGGTTAATGCTATCGTGGGCCAATCTTATCAACGCACAACCTATGCGCAAATATGGGGCACAAAAAGAAATATTTTGTACAACCCAAGCGTTAGCCAATACTACGACGTGCTTGATCAGGGTAACGAGCCCCAAACCGGCGGTTACAGGTGGCGCGAAGATCTGATATCTTACTTCGGCCGTGTGGAATATAACTTTAACGATAAGTACCTGGTAAACGGTGTATTTCGCGCAGACGGCTCATCTAAATTTGGCCCGGATCATAAATTCGGATATTTCCCTTCGGTATCCGGTGCATGGCGCATCAGTAAAGAAGATTTTTTTAAATCATCCTGGATCAATGATTTGAAGCTTCGCGCAAGCTATGGTACTGTAGGTAGTAATAATATTAATGCATATGAGTATAATGCGCTTATTAATACATTCTCAACTGTGGTATTTGGCTCAGGCCAAACCATACAAACAGGAGCTACCCAGGTTAAACTAGCCAATTCTGATCTGCGCTGGGAAACACTCAGGCAACAAAACTATGGTTTTGACGCAAGCGTTCTGGACAATCAATTGACGTTTAGCGCCGAATATTATATTTCGAAAACTAAAGACGTACTGATTGCATACCCGCTATTATTATCAACCGGCAATGATGGCGGCAACCCGAGGGTTAATGGTGTGTCATTGAATAACAGCGGTTTTGAATTGACCGCGAATTACCGTAATGACAAGAACCCGTTCAAATATGGTGTGGGCGTTAATGTTACTACTGTAAGTAATAAGGTCACTGACTTAGGTTACAACAAAAACAAAACTTATGTAGGCAATACGGTTACACAAGAAGGACAGCCTATAGGTATGTGGTACGTCCTGCAAACTGATGGGATATTCCAAAATCAGGCCGAAATTGATAACTATAAAAATGCCGCCGGCAAGGTGATACAACCAACTGCAAAGCCGGGCGACATCAGGTTTAAAGACAACAATGGCGATGGGCAAATAACCAATGACGACAAAGCTGTGGTAGGCAGCCCTTGGCCTAAATATGAGATAGGCTTGAACCTAAATGCGTCTTACAAAAACTTTGAGTTTTCAATGGGCTGGTTCGGATCTTTCGGAGCCAAAGTTTATAACGGTCCGCGAAGTGTAATGGAACGTTTTGACGACAACTCCAATTATCCCGCCGGCATTCAACCCTGGACCCCGCAAAACCCGAACACCGCAACTCCGAGGGCCTATTACGCATCGACGCTTAACTCAAGGGGAGATATCGACCGCTGGTTGGAGAATGGAAGTTTCGCCCGCATGAAATATATAGGTATCAGTTACAATCTACCGATAGCATTAGCCAAAAAAATTGGTTTTGAAAGAGCGCAGGCTACTATTTCTGGTCAGAACCTGATTACCATCACCAAGTATAAAGGTCTCGACCCCGAATTCAGCAATGGTAGCATATTTGAAAAGGGTTACGATTACGGTGCGTTCCCTAATTTGAAAATATACTCTGTGGGTTTAAATTTTGGATTTTAATCATAAAGACAGTCATGAAAAAATATATATTAAGTTTAACACTATTAATTTCCTTGACGGTTGTTACTTCGTGCAAAAAGTCGCTGCTTGATCAAAGCACCCCTAATACTTTATCAGCCGATCAGTTCTGGAAAACAGAAAGTGATGCCTTGAAAGGTGTCAATGCCATATATCATATGTTTTACCAAAACGGTGGTTTTAACCGCTGGATCTATTTCCGGCTGGATCTTACCTCTGACGAAGGCTTCAGCAAGAGCCCCTGGATAGAATTGGGAGACTGGACACGTTTTCAGTATGTCAATTATAATTTCTGGGAGGGCAACGTAAACACTTTCCGCGATTTCTATAAAGCGATATTCCGCTGTAACCAGGTGCTCGAGAATGTGCCGAACATACCCTTTTCTGATCCGGCAAAAAAAGCCGAATTATTAGGTCAGGCTAAGTTCCTGAGAGCGTTTTATTATTACTACGCTGCGATTTTATGGGAGAATGTACCTCTTGTTACCACTACTCAAAAGCCGACCGACCTTCCTAAACAAGCTAATATTTCTCAGGTTTGGGCATTGGTTGAAGCGGACTTGAATGATGCGATAAATAATTTGCCTGCTCAATACAATGGTGATAATATTGGTCGCGCCACAAAAGGAGCAGCTTATGCACTTTTGGGCAAAGCGCTTATGCAACAACACAAATGGAGCGAGGCTAAGAATGCTTTTGATTACCTGGTTACGGGTGCGGGAAAACCATATTATGATCTAGTCGATTTTAAAGACAACTTTAGGGCCGAAAACGAAAACAATAAAGAATCGGTTTTTGAAATCCAATTCTCTGATGCAAATAAAACAGCTGAAGGCGACGGACCGGGTTCAAATATGGGAACCAACCGTACACAGTTTTTTGCTCCGCGAAGCATAGGCTGGTCAGATGGGCAGGCACGGTTCTGGCTGGTTGCAGAATTTAAAAAAGAAAAGACAGTCGATGGCAAAATTGACCCCCGTTTACGTTATACCCTGTTTTACCCGAGCCTTGAAGCTGATTTTGGCGATAAGATATATGGCCGCAGCTGGCAATGGGACGCTGATGAGTGCTGGTTCAAAAAATATTCACGCGATTACTACCGAAATAATGAAGATTACTATAACCAGATCAATAACCGCGTAATCCGTTATTCAGACGTGCTACTGATGTATGCAGAAGTACTTAACGAGCTGGGCCAAACAGCTGATGCTTACCAATATGTAGATAAAGTTCGCGCCCGCGCAACTATGGCGCCATTGGCCGTTGCTTATCCAACTATCGGCAACGACAAGGACGCGTTCAGAAATCGTCTTAAAGAAGAACGGGTGCTCGAACTATGCGGCGAAAGTGTACGCTGGGCCGATTTGAAACGTTGGGGCGACCTGGATAATCAGGCATCGGTTGACGCCGTAGCTGCGCGCGATCCTGACTTTAAAAACTTTGTGGTTGGTAAGCATATCCGTTTGCCGCTGCCGCAAACCGAGGTTTTAAATAATCCTAACTTACATCAAAATCCAAATTACTAAAAGCTGGTTTGTGCCGGGTTAAACGATCTCACCGTGCCCGGCACTTTTTATCAAATAATCCGTGAACTCAAATAGATTGTCAAAATACTTTTTATTAGCCTGTTTATTATCAGCCCTGTTTGCGTGTTCTAAGACGAAAAAGCAACAATCGGTATTCAAACCCGGGCCAGTCGATACTATCCCCGAAGGCAAATATAAAAATCCTGTCTTCGAGCCTATACTTGCCGACCCGGCAGTAATAAAAGACACGTCGACAAAAACCTTCTATGCTTATGGCACTGAAGATGACTGGGGAGATGGCAAAGGCGACCACTTAGTAGCTATCGTAAAGTCAACTAACCTTAAAGATTGGCAATACATCAACGATGCATTTACCCAAAAACCAAATTGGAAAGCAAATGGCAATATCTGGGCGCCGGACGTAGATCACATTAATGGCAAATACTACATGTATTATGCTTACTCTATCTGGGCTGACCCAAATCCGGGAATTGGGCTGGCTATTGCCGACAAGCCTCAGGGGCCTTTTGAAGATAAGGGTAAGCTTTTTCTGTCTTCAGAAATAGGCACAGCGAACGCCATTGATCCGTTTTATATTGAAGACGGCGGAAAAAAATATCTCTTTTTTGGGAGTTATAGTTCCCAACCTACAAATGGTATATGGGGCGCTGAATTATCGGCCGATGGTACATCTGTTCTGTTCAATACCAAATTTCGCATTGCCGCCGGCGATTTCGAAGGGACGATGATACATAAAAGAGGCAAGTATTACTATTTTTTCGGGTCGAAGAATAACTGCTGTAATGGTGCGGCAAGCGTTTACCAGGTGCGCGTTGGGCGTTCAGAAACATTAACCGGCCCTTACCTGGATAAAGATGGGAAAGCCCTTACCAGTTGGGGTAACGGAAGCTTGTTGATCGAGCATAATGACCGTTTTGCCGGGCCCGGGCATAATGCGCGCATCTTCACTGATGATAATGGAACCGACTGGTTCATATATCACGCAATTGATAAGTTGAATCCTATAGCACCCAGCGGTGCCAATCGCCGAGCCCTGATGCTTGACCGAATTACCTGGGAGAATGACTGGCCGATTATTAAAAATGGAACTCCGTCAATTACCCTGCAAGATGCCCCTGTTTTTAAAAAATAAAATCAATTAAAAAGATCGATTAATATGAAAATACGTTTTAATATAGTGGCAGCTATTTCTGCCTTGTTGATGACTGCTTGTGGTCAGCCTAAAGCCAACCATAACCAAACGGCTGCTGCAGATACCTCTGTAATATGGACAAAACAACAGGCAATTGAATGGTATAAAAAACAACCCTGGCTGGTGGGTGCTAACTTTTTGCCCAGCACGGCTATTAATCAGCTTGAAATGTGGCAGGCCGATACTTTTGATACAGTAACTATAAACAGAGAGCTTGGATGGGCTCAATCATTAGGTATGAATACTATGAGGGTATTTTTGCATGATCTGGCTTTTGAACAAGACTCTGTAGGCTTCATCAATCGCGTTGATAAATTTTTAGCTATTGCAGAGAGCCATAAAATAAGGCCCTTGATTGTAATCTTTGATTCCTGCTGGGATCCGTTCCCAAAGGCAGGTAAACAGCGCGCGCCAAAACCATACACGCATAACTCAGGCTGGGTGCAAAGCCCGGGGCAGTATGCGCTCAAAGATTCAACGCAATACCCTCGTCTTAAACATTATGTAGAAACTATAATAGGTCATTTTGCCAACGATAAACGAATATTGGGTTGGGATGTATGGAATGAGCCGGATAATATGACAGGCCCGTCTTACGAAAAGGTAGAAATTCCTAACAAAGTAGCTTATATACTACCTTTGCTTAAAAAAACCTTTAGCTGGGCGCGTTCGGTTCATCCCAGCCAACCACTTACTTCTGGTGTTTGGGCCGGTAACTGGTCGTCAGATTCAACGTTGAAGCCTATTGAAAAAGTGCAATTGGAAGAATCGGATGTTATCAGTTTTCATAATTACGATACGCCGGCCGAGTTCGAAAAACGCATTAAATATTTACAGCGGTACGGTAAGCCTTTAATATGTACTGAATACATGGCACGGCCAAATGGCAGCACTTTCCAGGGATTTTTGCCTGTCGCAAAAAAATATGATGTGGGTATGATTAACTGGGGCTTTGTAAACGGAAAATCGCAAACCATTTATCCATGGGATAGCTGGACAAAAAAATACACAGCAGAACCACCGGTATGGTTTCATGATATATTCCGCACAGACGGCGCCCCTTACCGGCCAGAGGAAGTTGCTTTTATAAAATCGATTATAAAGAATTGACTAAATGAAATTAGGACGTTGCTTAGAGCGTTTGTTATTATTAACGATAATAACATGCGCCGGCGCAAAGGCACAAAACATTCAGAACCCCGTTTTAAATCACGATTTCCCTGATCCGACGGTTATTAACGTGGGCGGCAAATATTACGGATATGCCACCAATAGTGTGGTGAAAGGGAAATATGAACATGTACAGTTGGCAACATCGACTGATTTGCAGCATTGGACAGATGTTGGCGATGCATTGCCGGGTGGTGCCACTTGGGCGAAGCGCGATTACTGGGCGCCGCATGTAGTTTACGATGGACAGCAAAAAAAATACATTATGTTTTTTTCGGCGCGTTCAGCAAGTTCAGATGCAGATATGTGCATTGGCGTAGCCACAGCCGATAGTCCGGAAGGTCCGTTTATCGATAAGGGCACACCGCTTATCGCCGGAAAAGGTTTCGTCAACATTGATCCATTTGCCATGATTGACCCTGGAAGCGGGAAAAAACTGCTTTACTGGGGATCAGACCATCAGCCTATAAAAGTTCAGGAACTAAGTGACAACTGGCTTGAATTTAAGGCCGGGAGCACTCCCAAACCTGTACAACAACCCGCCCTTGAAAAAAACTATACCTCATTAATAGAAGGCGCTTGGGTCGACTATAACAAGGGCTATTACTATCTCTATTATTCAGGTGATAATTGCTGCGGGCCGCATGCCAATTATGCGGTGCTCGTCTCGCGGTCCAAAAGTCCTTTCGGTCCGTTTACACGGTTCGGCGAGGCTAATGGCAGCAATAGCAGTGTCATTCTGGAAAAAGACAGTAAATGGAATGCCCCGGGGCACAACTCCATTTTTCGTTCTGACAAGAAAATGATTTACATCGCTTATCATGCGATACCTGCAGGCGGCGGCCCCAGGGTATTGCTTATTAAATCCATTGCTTACAAAAACAACTGGCCGGTAGTTATAAATAAATGACAAACTAATATCAACTGTGGACTTAGAGTGCCCAGCGATATTTTAAGGAGTTTGCGCACATATCACGATAATACAGAGCCTGCCACCCTCAAAAAAAATCCCTATAAATAAACTATTTATAGGGATTTTTTTTTGGGGTGAGAGAGGGACTTGTAACTTCCTCTATTTTCCGCGTTTTTTATATCGTTAAAGCGGTTTTCAAAATTCGACTCACCGAACTAAATGGAAAATTGAATATTACTTTATTGTCAATTTCGGAGTTGGCTAAAGCATTGGAGGTAGAGCCTAAAGATTTATTGACCTTTGAGATCGAAGCGTAGTCTCTTATACAGTCTACCAGAGCCAGCTGGTCTTAATGAAAACCGCTGTATTTCTGCGGTCGAAATCAAATCAAATTTATAAATACAGCCGTTTTCTGACTTAAATAATATTAGATAAGATCGATCTGATTCACCCAATAGCTTGTCTTTTAGGATGTAAATTTCGATTATGGCTTAGTTTTAATTAATCGTTCTACCACGATTGCATAAATATTTTCATTGTTAAGTTTCTTATCAGATAATAAGATTTCTATAATTGTTAAAGGACTGTAAACGCTTTACTAACCCCGTACCATTAGAATCTAATAATTGATCATGAAACCTTTACTCCTTTTACTTGCAATTTTCTGTATTTTTTCATTGGTAAGTAATGCTCAGAAAAAACATTCTTCTTTAATACCCGATAGCCCTTCACAGGCACCTGATTATTTTTGTACCTGGAATGTCCAAGGTTACGTGACCAGTTATAAGCCTTCGACAGTAATGAGGCAGGCGATGACCGAGCAGAACGTTTTTGGCAACGGCAATTTGGAGCATTGGGCAAACATGTTTTCAAAACTACATAAAGACCTTTACCTGGTGTTGGATGATGATTGGGAAACCCCGCTTAACGGTGATAAGAGTTATTATGGTAGTTTAATTGTGGATGACGGAAGATTTCCGTCTGTTAAGGGCTTATCGCCAGAGCAAAAGTTAAAATCCCTATCTGCAAAAACAAAAAGCTTGGGATGGAAAGGTTTGGGCTTGTGGATTTGTGCGCAACAAGCGCCCAGACTTAAAATAACAGATAGCGTAGCTTATTGGACCGAACGGTTTAATTGGATGCGAAAATCTGGCATCAGCTATTGGAAGGTTGACTGGGGAAACGATTCCAAAAAAGCTGCCTGGAGATCCTGGCTTACTAAATTAGGTAAACAGATTGCGCCAAACCTTATCATCGAGCAGGCTATGACCCCAGCAGTGCTTTCCACCGCTGAAGTATACCGCACCTATGACGTGGAAAATATCATTGCCATCCCCCATACTATTGACAGAATAAGCAAATTGCTGACGGCTTTACCTAAAGGCCAGGCAGTAAGTATCATTAACTGCGAAGACGAGCCTTACATAGCAGCCGGAACCGGAAGTGCCATAGGTATTATGCGACACGAGTTTAATGGCAATTTACCGGACGGAACCCAAGATTATGCCTTCCCACCGGTCGGCAGAGATCTAAAAAGCCGGCTTGACGAAGTAACTCGTTGCGTAATGTGGCATAGAATAGCCGCTCCTTTCGGCATCAACAAAACCGATTTTTATATCGACACTGTGATTTTGCATGATAATTGGCTAATGAAAAAGCGTGAATCATGGATGACTAACCATGGCGAAGGTTATAATAATGCTTTTCAAGCTCCCGCTATGATAATCCGGGGATTGGAAAAACCAACGGTAACGCTGTCAAAAGGCGACACAATAAAACCTTATATCCTGGCATCAAAGTATCCAAATGGCGCTATCGCGATAGCCTCCATCGGGCGTACCATTGGTCGCAACTACTTAACACCTCGCGCCAATGTAATTTTAAAGGTCGACGGAATCGATAAGCCGTTCGGTATATTTGGCCATTATAATAGTTTGACGTTAGAGGTTAACAATCCTGCGCAATATTCACGCATCTACGCTCAGGATTTGGCGGGAAATATACCTGTCGATATCACACAAAAGGTTATACGTAAAGGCAATCAATTTACAATATCGGGTACGTTAATCGATAACATAGGGCTGGCAGCGGCTTCAAAAAACGATAAATCAGAGCCGGGATTGGTATTAGTATTCAAACATTGACAACTCACATGATTAGACAAATGGGTATAAATAATATTTAATCATGAGAATTTTGCTTTCTTTTTTATTGTTAACAGTATTTGCATGCCATGCGAAATGCAAGCAATCTTCAGATAGCCTGTTAATGATACTTAAGGCCGAAATTCTTAAAAAAAGCCATTATGACCATGATAAAGAATTACAACTAAAAAAAATTAAAGCGTCCTTAGCTGCAGTCTCAAATACCAACATTTACGGTCGCTATGAGGTGCTTGGTAATTTAATTGAGGCCTATAGATACTATAATTTCGATTCGGCACATGTGTACACATATCAGTTGATAGCAATAAGCAAATTGTTAAAGGATCAGCAAAAAATAGATGAAAGTAAACTTAAATTAGGTGCGCTTCAATTGTCATGGGGCATGTACAAGGAGGCATTCGACTGTATATCTCAGCTGCATGCGAAGTCGCTTCCAGACAGCAATAAACTACGCTACTACGAACTAAAGGCCAGGGCGTTAAACGAACTGGCATCCTACAACAGCAATAGATTCTATTCTGCAACCAACAAAACAGAATCTATAAAGACCCTTGATTCGGCGGTACAATTAAGCAAACCCGGCACTTACGATAATTTAAAATATGCCGGACAATTGTTTACTATAACCGATCAACATGACAAAGCAATAGTCGTTTTACGACGGTTACTAGCTAGAAATGATCTGACTATTCATCAGCGTGCGATGGTCACTAATGATTTAAGCTATCTGGTACCGCCGGCAGAAAAAGAAAAGCTGTTAAAACTGGCTGCGATTTATGATATCAGATCCTCGACCAAACAAACGCTGGCTATTTACAGGCTCGGACTAAGGCTTTTGAACAGGAAGGAACTAAGCGACGCCGAGGTATTGTTGAACGAAGCTATGGCAGAAGCCAAATTTTTCGACAATGCTATCCAAGAGAAAAACATCACTGAAGCTTTGACACAGCTCGCTGCACAAAAACTAATTAAATCTGAGCATCAAAAGATTAGTACTTTGACGATCCTCATTGTAGTAGTTATCTTCATATTAATCGGCATCCTTGCTATGTCGTACATCGTTTACGACCGGTTAAAAAAAGTACGGGTCAGAGAAGCAGTGGTAAAAGATCAAAACTGGTATCTTGATAACATCAATAAAAAACTTTCAGAAGATGGTTTGATCAAGGAAGAATATATCGGTTATTTTTTCAAGGTGATATCGGGTTATATTCAGAAACTCGATCAAATTCAGCGATATAGTGAACGCAAAATTAAGACGCAGAACTATGAAGACTTGTTGCGATTAGTAAATGAAATTGACATCAAACAGGAGCGACGGACTTTATTCTATACTTTTGACAGTATATTTCTTAAACTGTTCCCCAACTTTATTTCGGATTTTAACTCCTTGTTTAAGCCGGAGGACCAGATCTGGCCAAAAGAGAATGAGTTATTAAACACCAACCTGCGCATCTTCGCGCTGATGAGACTAGGTATAAAAGACAATCAGATCATCGCTAATATTTTAGAGAGCACGGTAAACACGGTCTATACTTATAAAAATAGGCTCAAATTAAAATCCCTGATACCGGCAGAAGAGTTTGAAAATAAGATCATGGAGATCAAGTTGTAGTCGACCAAGACCGGCGGCTTATTACTCCTTTCTTATAAAAGCCGAATCTAATTTTAATAAAAAGCTTAATATTTTTTTGGCTAAATAAGTTATAATCAGTTCATAATAAGCCCAATAAGTTTCAACCGGTTAATATTTTAAACGCGCCAACGGCTCATAGCATAATTATTAGCCCATGACTGGCAAATTTGCATATTCATTTAGCTAAGGCGGCCAATTGGCCTTGGCTACAACCAATATTATAAATTTCCATTGTTCAAGGTGCAAAAAACCGACGAAGGTTATAACGCACCCTAATGTATCGTTATGAAAAAGTTGCTGCTGGCGTGTCCGCTCCTTATCCTGTTTTTTGTTTGCCGGGCGCAAACCGGTTCAAAGCAGTTTGCTGCTTATCCGCTGGCCGTTCCTGTGCAAAACTCGCTATTAGCCAAGTGGGAAAAGAAACCTGTTTTAGAATCGCGTTTAGTTGACGACATGGAACAAAACGGTAACTGGAAGGTTACCGGCATAGGCAAAATGAGCTATACGCAAGATAGGGCAAAAGATGGGAAGAGGTCACTTAGATTCAGTACTTCGATTCGCGATACAGCCTTTTTGAATTTAGCTGGCAACAAAACCAAATGGGGTTCTCAATATTTCAATATAAGCGGACAGGCAGGTTCTTCGTCTGTTCAATTACGATTTAACACACCACAGGACTGGTCAAAATTTAATAGAATATCTTTTTGGGTTTACGTACATCAAACTAACTTACCCCGCCACAATATAAACCTGGGCATCAGTAACGAGGGTACCGTTTCAGATATATTTAGTTCGGCCCGTACCAGTTATTGCAATGACCTTAAGCCCGGCCAATGGAACCATGTATTGTTTGAAATGCCGCATTTGCCGCGTAACAAGGTAACCATGTTTAGTTTAACCCGCGAATTAACCGGCGTTAGTCCCGGCGAGGATGATTTAGTTACTTATGATATAGACCGCATAGAAATACAAAGGGTTGTACCCGATCGATATGAAGGTTGGACCGTATCTCCCGAAAAATTTTCATTTAGCCATGTAGGATACCGACCTCATGATGTCAAAATTGCCATGGTTGGCGACCGCGGCGCTGATAAGTTTCAATTAATAGACGCGCGGGGTACTGCTGTATTCTCCGGCGACGTTAAGGCTATCAGGACAAAAAACGGAGCATTTCGCCAATTGATTTTCTCTAAGTTTCAAAAAGAAGGTACATATCGTATCCGCTGTGGCAAATTGGTATCTAACCCCTTCCCTATTAAACAAAACATTTGGGTTGATCCGGTTTTCAAAGCCATGAACTTTTACTATTGCCAACGTTGCGGTTATGAGGTACCGGGTCTTCACAAGGCTTGCCACATGGATTGGCAGGGATTTAGGGGCGATGTTAAAAAAGTAGTAAATGGCGGCTACCACGATGCCGGAGATCTTTCACAGGGAATCTGGCGTACTTCGATGGCTGCATTTGCCATGGAGAATAATCTCGAGGTACTTGATAAACATAAAGACAGTAAGGAAGTAGCTGACAGAATGCGCTCTGAAATTAATTGGGCTTTACAATACCTGCTCAAAACCCGTTTTGGCGATGGTTTTCACATCCACTGGTGCCGGATGCGGATGTTTACTGACAATATAATAGGTACAGTGGACGATGTGGTAGTACCTGCTGAAAACATACCTTGGGAAAACTTTCTGGCTGCTGCTGTAGAAGCAAGAGCAGCACTATTGTTTGAAAAGTTTAATCCTAAACTTTCGTATGAAGCGCGCAAAGCCGCAATGGATGATTGGAAAGCAGGTGTTGCCTCACGCACAATCTGGGATTCGGCAAGCTATGAGGAGGCCTCTTGGGGAGCAACGTCATCGCTATTACTTGCAAAGGTAACAGGCGACGATAAGTATAAAGTTCAGGCTGCTACTTTCGGCAATCTGCTGGTGCAATGCCAGGAACAACATTTTGTAGATGGCATACCCATTACAGGCTATTTTTATTCAGGCACCAATCGCAAAAATGTAATTCATAATAAACATACTGCATTTGAAGAAGCATCGATGATTGCTTTAGCTATGTTATGTAAGGACCTGCCGAAAAATAAAAATTGGATTAATTGGTATAGTTCGGCTGTATTATATAGCGAATACTTTATGAAACGTGGCAGCCAGATCTCGGCACCATATAACATGTTGCCAAATTCGGTATGGGCAAAAGCTGAGTTGATGACTGATAAGAATAATAAGCGCCGCGCAGCAATGTTGCAACAATTTAACGATGGTACCAGGCTAAACGATGAGTATGTATTGCGTACGTTTCCGATTTGGAACGATGACCTCTTTCACGGCAACACCAATGTGCAGTTATCTGGCACCTGGGCCCTGGCCGAAGCATCTAAATTAAGGAATGATGCCGAAGGCATGCAGCTGGTGGGTAAACAATTGGAGTGGAACATGGGCGCTAACCCATTTGGTCAAAGCCTGATGTATGGCTCAGGATATGACTTCGCTCCACAGTTTGCCTATTGTGTGAAGGATATTGTCGGATCGTTACCTGTGGGCATGGACAGCCGCGCGGGCGATGCTCCGTTTTGGCCGGCGACAGTTAGCGCCACCTTCAAAGAGATCTGGATGGAACCTGTGAACCGGTTTATGGGTACTGTAGCTGTATATTCGTCGCAAGATCAGGTTAAAAATTCAGCAGCAAAAGATATTCAGATCAATACACAAACTAATCAGTCGGATGACGGAACTATATCAGTTTCGGCAATTATTACAGGTAACGGAAAACATCAGCTCAATTTAAAAGCTTTTAATGCCACGACGGATTTTAACCACAAACAAGTTATTCTTTCGCAGGGTAAACCCATAAAAATTCATTTAAAATTAAAGGTTACAGATAAGAACATACCCTATATAGCGGTTATTGCTGCCGATAACGATGAGCGTACGCGTAAAGAAATTGTCGGTTCATATAGTAACGCATCAATTTTAGCAGCCAATATAAAGTAAGCAATGACCATAAAAGTAAAATTTAAATTTGCCTTGTTATTAATTGGTTTTTCCAATTGCATTTTTGCCCAAAGCACTTTTAAAACCGGGCATAAACTTAAAAAAGAAAGCTTAACAGCCACTCCCTGCATGAATGTGCTAAAGCTTTTCACTGCCGCAAACGTCCCAGCAATGGCTCCCGAAGAGGAACTTGCGCTCCTCATCCCTTCTACAGAAGAAGTGCTGGCAAATTTACCTGGTAAAGGTTTAGCACAGCACCCGATGCTTTATGTAGGTGAAAACTGTAATCGTATGTTTTTAGTAAAGGATGGCAAAATTATCTGGACCTATAATACAGGCAAAGGCCCTGAGTTTGACGATGTATGGATGCTGTCAAACGGGAATATTTTATTTAGCAGGATGAAATATGTCGCCGAGATCACGCCTGATAAAAAGGTGATCTGGAAATACGATTTCAAGGTGCCAAAGGGAGTTGACCATACCGAAGCACATGCTATTCAACCTATTGGTTTAGACAGAGTGATGTTTGTTTACAACGGCTTGCCTCCTAAATTAATGGTGATCAATGTTAAAACCGGCAAAGTTGAGGTAGAGCATGAATTGCCAAAAATTGAACCAGCCGATCCAAACCGTATCCACGGCCAGTTTAGACGCGCCCGGGTTACAGCGCAAGGCACCTATCTTATACCATTTCTTAACATGAACCGCGTGGTTGAGTATGATAAAGATTTCAAAGAGATCTGGAGTTATAATATAAGCTCGCCCTGGGCTGCAATTAGGTTAAAAAACGGAAATACATTAGTTACTGACGAAAAGGAATGGCTAACCCGCGAGGTTAATCGTAAAGGGGAAACCGTCTGGGAATTTAATTGCCAGACTGATCTGCCGGCCGAGTATCAATTCACCTCAGCACCGCAAAGCTGTACAAGGTTAATTAACGGCAACACCATTTTTGCTTCGCGTGGTAAAGCTGGCAAGGGGCCACAACTGATTGAAGTCACTAAAGAGAAAAAGATTGTCTGGGTGTTATGGGATTGGAAAGACATTGGTGATGCCACGGCTTTACAAGTTTTGGATGATCCGGGCATTCCTGAAATTCCGGGTCAATCTGAACATTAATAATTGGTTATGAAAAAATTACAACACAGTTTAGTTATTACTTTTATCTTTTTGTTGGGTTTTGACCCAGTTTTTGCACAAGCTCCTGTATATAATGTAAAAAAATATGGTGTAAAAGGTGATGGCAAACATTTAGACACCAAGGCGATTGACAAAGCAATTGACGCCGCCGCTGCGTCGGGCGGAGGCACTGTTTGGCTGCCTGCCGGCGATTATTTGTCTGTTACTATACACCTTAAAAGCAATATATGCCTGTATATCGATCAGGGCGCAACTATCATTGCCGCTGCCGCCAGTGAAGGAGCACAGTACGATGTTCCGGAGAAAGCCGACAATGACCTTTATCAGGACTATGGGCATAGCCATTTTAATAATAGCTTAATAGTTGGGGTAAACCTGCATGACATTTCTATTATAGGTCCGGGCCGCATTTGGGGCAAGGGTTTGATCATGAGAGAAGATGCTAATGGTAACAACCCGCCGGGGCTTGGCAACAAAACCGTGGCACTTAAACTTTGCCGCAATGTGATACTAAAAGATTTCACCATCGCACATGGCGGCTGGTTCGGATTTTTGTTGACAGGTATTAACAATGCTACTATCGATAATATTAAAATGGATACCAACAGGGACGGAATAGACCTGGTGTCCAGCAAAAATGTGCGAATTGCTAATTGCAGCATCAATTCACCGGTTGATGATGCTATTGTATTAAAGAGTGATTTCGCTCTTAACTACCCGCGCGACTTAGAAAATGTAAGCATCACCAACTGTCAGGTATCGGGCTATAAGGAAGGTACTTTTTTAGATGGTACAAACGTAAAATGGAGCAACGGCTCTCCTACCGGACGTATAAAATTGGGCACCGAATCAAACGGCGGATTTAAAAATATTGCTATCAGCAATTGTGTATTTGATAACAGCCGCGGCCTCGCCCTGGAAACAGTTGATGGCGCTGCGCTGGAAGATATTACTATCAGTAATATCACCATGCGTGATGTTGGGAACGCGCCCATATTTATAAGGCTTGGCGCGCGTATGCGGGCACCTAAAGATTTCCGTTACAGTACTCTTCGCCGCGTATTGATCAGTAATATTGTTGCCTATGGTATTACAGGCACACAGGGTGCTATTATCAGCGGCATACCCGGCCACGATATTGAAGATATTACTTTGAATAATATGAAGTTTTATTTCAACGGTGGCGGCACAAAAGAACAAGCCACAAGGGAAGTTCCTGCATTGATAGACAGTTATCCCGACCCCAATCGCTGGGGAATTACACCGGCTTATGCCTTTTTCATCCGCAACGTTAAGGATATCAAATTAAACAACATTGAGGTTAGCTATCTGAAAGAGGATTTGAGGCCTGCATTTATTTTAGATCACGTAGATGGCGCCGATTTTCAACATATCCGAGCCCAAAAAGCTGATGGAAGCTCCATACTTATGCTAAACAGTGTAAAAAATTTCAACTTGTTTAACAGCATGCAATTACCGAATACCAAGCTATCTGAAGTAATAAAAAAAGAATTATAACATCATTTATAAACACGATGACGCATTTATACCGAAACTTAACCGGCGCATTTCTCTTGCTCCTTTCCACTATCAACTCAGCCTGGGCGCAAGCGCCGGTTTATAACGTAAAAAAATATGGCGCCAAAGGTAATGGCACAACCCTGGATACCAAAGCTATCGATAAAGCTATTGACGCAGCTAATGCTGCCGGCGGTGGTACGGTTTATTTCCCTGCCGGGGACTACCTTTCGGTAACCATACACCTAAAAAGTAACGTGGCGTTATATATCGATCAGGGAGCTACTATTGTAGCAGCCACTAACGACGACAATATCAAATACGACATACCCGAAAAAGGCGATAACGAAGTGTACCAGGATTACGGACACAGCCATTTCCATAACAGCCTGATTGTGGGTGAAAACCTGCACGATATAGCTATCACCGGTCCGGGAAAGATATGGGGAAAAGGTTTAATAAAGGATGAAAGGAAGCCGGGCCAAAACGAAGGTTATGGCAATAAAACACTCGCGCTTAAACTTTGTAGAAACGTCACGTTGAAAGACTTTACCATTTACCATGGCGGCTGGTTTTGCTTTTTGCTTACTGCCGTTGATAACACTACTATCGACAACATTAAAATGGATACTGGCCGTGACGGGATTGATTTAATATCAAGTAGGAATGTGCATATTTCTAACACCACAATCAATGCTCCCGGTGATGATGCTTTGTGTTTAAAGTGTGATTACTCTTTAAACCATCCGCGGGCTTTAGAAAATGTAACCATTACAAACTGTATGGTTTCAGGATACAATGAAGGGACCTTTTTAGACGGAACCTTTAAAAAAGATGGTAGAAAACACCCCCAGGGCCGTATCAAACTGGGTACCGAGTCAAATGGCGGCTATAAGAACATTACGATTAGCAATTGTATTTTCGACCATTGCAAAGGCCTGGCATTGGAGACTGTTGATGGAGCGGCATTAGAAGATATCGCCATAAACAATATCACCATGCGCGATATTAACAACTCCCCTATATTCATCAGGTTGGGTGCCAGAATGCGTGCGCCTAAAGATTTTCCATACAGCACCTTGCGCAGGGTAATGATTAGTAATATCGTAGCATATGATGTTACCGGCGAACAGGGCGGAATTATCAGCGGCATACCCGGGCACGATATTGAAGATCTAACTTTAAGCAACATTCATATTTATTACAGAGGTGGGGGCACTAAAGAGCAAGCTGCGCGCGAAGTAAAGCCATTAATTAAAGACTATCCTGAACCTGATTCTTTTGGAATTACTCCGGCCTATGGATTTTTCATCCGGAATGTGAAGGATTTAAAAATGAGTGATATCGAAGTTAGTTATATCGCTACTGATCTCCGCCCAGCCTTTCATTTAGACAATATTGACGGCGCAGATTTTCAGCATATCCGCGCGCAAAAAACTGACGGAATACCAATATTTCAATTAAATCAGGTAAAAAACTTCAATCTATTTAATAGCAGTCAGCTGCCTAACACCAAACTGGCATCGGTTGATAAACAACAATTATAAACCTCAATAAAAAGATTTTTGATGAAACCTAAATTTGCCCTCTTCGCCCTTTGTCTTACTGCCTCGGCCGGTTCAATTTATGCGCAAACCAAAAAATTATCGGCCACGCCTTGTATGGATGTGCTTCATCTTTTTACAGCGCCTAATGTGCCCGCCATGGCTCCTGAAGAAGAATTGGCACCGCTCATTAATTCAAACGAACCTACGCCCGCAAACCTACCCGGTAAAGGCTTGGCGCAACACCCTATGTTGTATGTGGGCGAAAATTGTAACCGAATGTCATTGGTGAGAGATGGTAAAGTAATTTGGACCTATCAAACCGGCAAAGGCCCTGAGTACGATGATGTTTGGATGCTATCAAACGGTAATATCTTATTTACCCGCATGCAATACATTGCCTTGATGACGCCGGATAAAAAAATACTTTGGCGATATGATTGTAACAACAGCAAAGGTACGGAGCATACCGAAGTACACTCCTGTCAGCCTATCGGCTTAGATAAAGTAATGTTTGTGGTTAACGGCTTGCCGCCAAAACTATTTGTGGTTAACATTAAAACCGGTAAAACAGAAGTAGAACATGTGCTTCCATCTAACCAACCGCCAACTGTTGGTGACATACATCCACAAGTTAGGCGGGCCCGTGTTACTGCGCAGGGCACCTACCTTATAGCATTACTTAACCAAGGGAAAGTCGTAGAATACGATAAAAATTTTAAAGAGATCTGGAGTTATAAATCAACCAAACCCTGGGCCGCTTTAAGACTTAAAAACGGCAATACATTAATTACCGACGAAACAGAAGACCGCACATTTGAAGTGAATAAAAAAGGTGAAACCGTGTGGAACTTTGATTGCAAAGCAGATCTGCCAGCTGAGTATCAATTCACGTCGGCACCGCAAAGCTGCACTCGTCTTGCTAATGGTAATACCATTTT
>Ga0157372_10000112_pt1 | contig 85902 bp, 81 predicted proteins | sample C55metaG_FD_115307 | JGI IMG/M metagenome (GOLD analysis project Ga0157372, IMG submission 115307) | Corn rhizosphere microbial communities from Kellogg Biological Station, Michigan, USA - C5-5 metaG | ecosystem: Host-associated > Plants > Roots > Rhizosphere > Soil | place: USA: Michigan... | reverse complement strand
TTCCACGCCCACATGAGCTCGCCGGTCGCCTGCAAGTGGGGGCTGGCGGCGGCGGTGGCGGCGCGGGTGCCGGCGGTGCTGGGGACGGTGCAGGTGGGCGGCTACGAGCCGCCTGATCACTCCGCCTACTGGCAGCTGCGGGCGCTGGCGCGCGGGGTCGACCGCTACCTCGCGGTCTCCCGCGACATCGCCCGCGAGCTGGTCGAGCGGCTCGGCTGGCCGGAGGAGAAGGTCGAGGTCTCCTACAACGCCGTCGACCTGCGGAGGGTCGAGGCGACGGCGCCGCCCGGCCTGCGCGAGCAGCTCGGCGCCGGCGAGACCCGGCCGCTGGTGCTGACCCCGGCCCGGCTCGACGCGCAGAAGGGGCACCGGACCCTCTTCGAGGCGATCGCGCAGGTGCCCGACGCGGTCTTCGTCCTCGCCGGCGAAGGTCCCGAGCGCGAGTCGCTGGAAGCGTTGGCGGCACAGCTGGGGATCGGCGAGCGGGTCCGCTTCCTCGGCCGCCGCGACGACGTCCCGCAACTGCTCGCCGCCTGCGACGTCTTCGCCTTGCCGTCCCTCTATGAGGGGTCGTCGCTAGCGGTGCTGGAGGCGATGGCGGCGGGGGCACCGGTCGTCAGCTCGGCGATCGGCGGCACGGACGAGCTGATCGAGGACGGCAGCAGCGGCCTGCTGGTGCCGCCCGGGGACGCGGAGGCGTTGGCCGCGGCGCTGCGGCGGCTGCTGGGCGACCCGGAGCTGCGCGTGAGCCTTGCCGACCGCGCCCGCGAGCGGGTCGAGCGGGACCTGACGCGAGAGCGGATGGCGGCGCGAGTGACGGGCGTCTACCGCGAACTTCTGGGCAGCGTCCCGGAAGGGGCGGAGGCGCTGCCGGAGTCGCGGCGTAACCCGCTGCTGCGGCGCTCGGACTGGCGCTTCGCGTTGCCCGGCGCCGAGCTGGTCGCCAAGCGGACGCTGCCGTTCCCAGGCGGCGCCCGCCGCGCCCGTCGCCGCGCCCAAGCCGCCGGCTTCAGCGAGGTGCGGGTCTACTGGCCGGGCCCGCTGCCGCACCGCCCGCCGCAGTTCTGGCTGCCGGTGGAGTCGGCCGAGGCGGCCACGCACCTGCTGGCCGAGCGCCGCGCGGAGTCGCTCGCGGAGAAGGCCCTGCAATGGCTCTGGCGCTTGGCGCGCGGCGCCGGCATGCTGGCGCCGCTCTACGTGGTGGGACGGCGTCCGGATGCCGGGAGCGCAAAGGACCTCTCGTTGCCGTCTCCAACTCCTCTCCTCCTTCTCACCGGCGGCCATCGCAGCATCAACAAGGTGGTCGGGCTGGCGTTCGAGCAGGGCGTGGAGAAGCCGACCGCGGCGGTGAAATTCGCCCGCGTCGCCGAGGCCGAGCCGGGCCTCGCGCGCGAGGCCGAAGTCCTGCGCCGGCTGGGGCAGGAGCGACCGGGCCTGCAGGGAGTGCCTGGCTTCCTGGGCGAAGGCCACCGGGGCGGCCGCCTGGCGGTGGTCGAGGAGGCCGTCGAGGGCCGCTCGCTACTCGACCAGCTCACCCCCCAGAACTTCGAGGAGGTGGCGATGCAGGTGACCCGGCTCCTGATCGAGCTCGCTCGCAACGGCCGTGCGCCGGATCCCGCCTGGCGCCGGCGGCTGATCGAGCGGCCGCTCGCCGACTTCGAGCGCAACTTCGGCGGGGTCGTCGCCCCTGGCTCGGTCCTGGCCCTGCACTCGATTCTCGACGACCTCGGCGAGCTGGCGCCGGCGCCCGAGCACCGCGACTGCTCGCCCTGGAACGTCGTCCTCACGCCGGGCGGCGACCCCGCCCTGCTCGACTGGGAGTCGGCCGAGCCGGAGGGTCTGCCGGGGATGGACCTCGTCTACTTCCTCGCCAACTGCGCCTTCGTCCTCGACGGGGCGATCGAGAGCGGCCGCACCCGCGAGACCTACGCGAAGCTGCTCGACCCTCGCACCGAATATGGGCGGATCGCGCGGCGGGCGCGGCACGAGTACATGAGCGCGCTGGGGATCGGCGGCGCCGACTTCCGCCGTCTGCGCCTGCTCTGCTGGATCGTCCACAGCCGCAGCGACTACCGCCACCTCCAGCTCGAGTCACCCGGCGCGCCGGCGCCCGAGCAGCTGCTCGAAGCGATGTTCCTCGGCCTCGTCGCCGAGGAGCTTTGGCGGTATCCGCAGGTCGTCGGCGAAGGAGTGGGGGCGTGAACCCCTTGGCGAAGATCAGGGCGATCCTCGAGGAGCGCCTGGCGCTGATGGCGCCTGCGCGGCGCCTGCGCTTGGCGCTCGCCGAGGGCGAGGTGGCGCGGCAGCTGGGCGCCGAGAGCCGCCTGCGGGTGCTGGACGCGGGCTGCGGCGACGGCCTCCTCTCGCTGGCGATTGCCAAGCACCACGCCACCTGGAGCCTGACCGGGGTCGACCTGCGCGAGGACCTGCTCGAGGGGGCCCGCCGCCGGGCGGTCGCCCGCGGTCTGCCGAACACGCGCTTCGTCCCCGGCAACCTCGAAGAGCCGCTGCCGCAGCAGGGCTGCGACGCGGTGCTCGCGGTCGAGTGCCTGAGCGAGATCCCCGACGACCGCCAGGCGCTGCGGATGATGCGCGAGGCGCTGCGGCCGGGCGGGCTGCTAGTCGTCCAGGTGCCGGAGCGGGACTGGCAGCCGGTGCTGCCCGGCAGCCCGGGGACCTGGCGCGAGCAGGTCCGCCAGGGGTACACCGCCGCGGGTCTGGAGGCGGCCCTGCGCGAGGCGGGGCTGGAGGACGTGCAGGTGCGGCCGACCTACCGCAGCCTCGCCGCCGGGGCACAGGAGATTCGCGACCGGATCAAGGACTCGGGGCTGCTGGTCCGCCTGCTCGCCTTCCCGTTCCTGGCCGGCGCGGTGAGGCTGGAGCGGATGGGAATCAGCTTCGGCCGGCCCAACGCACTGATCGCGGCCGGCAGGCGAGCTCCCGGTAAGTAACGCCGTCGCCATACCCAGAGCTCATCGCGATTAGACGATTATACGTCTAATCGTCTATACTTCTAATATGATCTTCAGAACGCCTCCCGTGACGCCCGCTTTGCGACAGCAGCTCGATGAGCTGGCAGAGATGCGTGCGGAGTTGGGCAGTGAAGTGAGAACCCGCAGCCGTTGGATGGGCAGCCTCCGTCGCGAGGTCCGAGCAAGCTCGATAGGGGGATCGACTTCGATCGAGGGCTTCAGCGTCTCGCCGGCGGAAGCGCTGGCATTGACCAGTAACAGAGATGTCGCCGACCGCGGCCAGGAGAATCGTCAGGCCGTCGCCTGTTACGCCCGCGCGATGGACCATGTCGGGACGATGGCAGTCGACCCCTCCTTCGAGTGGACCGACAGGGTGATCCTCGACCTGCATTTCGACGCCTGCTACTTCCAGCGCGACAAGGATCCGGGCCTCTGGCGGACCGGCCCGATCGGTGTCACCGCTGCCGACGGCTCGCTCGAGTACCAAGGCCCAGCTGGCGAGCAGGTGCCCCCGTTGATGAACGAGGTGGTCGACTGGCTGGCGAGTGGGGACCCCGAGGTCGACGTCGTCGTGCGGGCGGCGATGGCCCACCTCCACGTCACCTCGGTTCACCCGTTCCGCGACGGCAACGGCCGTGTTTCGCGAATCGTCCAGGCACTTGTCCTCGCCCGCGAGGGGCTCGCGGCGCCGGAGTTCTTCTCGATCGAGGAGTACCTCGGCAGTCACACCCAGGAGTACTACGCCGCATTGCGCGAGGCACAGGGTGGGAGCTATCGACCTGACCGCGACGCGAGCGGATGGGTCTCTTTCTGCGTCACGGCCCACCTCGCCCAGGCGCGCCGGCGCCTAGCCCAGATCAAGGCGGCTGCCACCCGCTGGGCCTCCCTGGAAGAGCTGGTCGAATCTCGCAACTGGCCGAGCCGGCTGGTGATCGCCCTCGAGCAGAGCCTCGTCGGTGGAGCCGACCGAACCGGATACGGCGACGAGGCGGACGTCTCACCCGCCACCGCGAGCGCCGACTTCAGGCGCCTACTCGACGCCGAGCTCGTAGAGACGCGGGGACGGGGGAGGACCACCCGCTACCTCGCAAGCAAGCGCCTGCTCCGCGCCTTGGAAAAACGCTAGCGGCGCAGTCGCAGCCAGAGGCCCGGCAGCGCCTCGCCGGTCAGCACCTTCCAGAGGACCGCCAGGGCGCCGTCCGCCCCGTGGACGCTGACGCGGCGCAGGCGCATCGGGTCGGCGACGGCGCCGTTGCGGCCCTTCTCGGTAGTGAAGGCGAGCTCGTAGCCGGCGGCGCGGGTCGCGGCGCAGACGGCGTCGTCGTGGTCGCCGTTGGGGTAGGCGAGCACCGCCGCCGCGCCCGGCACGTTCTCGCGCAGCTCCGCCAGCGACCCGACCAGCTCCACCTCACGCTCGGCCGCTCCCAGCTGGGTGAGGCGGCGGTGGCGGCGGGTGTGGGAGCCGATCGCGACGCCGGCCGCCGCCAGTGCCCGCACGTCCTCCCAAGTCGCCACGGGCTCGCCGTCGATCCAGTGGGCGGTGCTGCCTACCTCGGCGGTGGGGACGAAGAGCTGCGGCGCCACCCGCGCGCTCTGCCGCAGCGGCTCGACCGCGTCGGCCATCGCGTCGTCGACGGTGATCGCGAAACGCCGGCGCGGCAGGTCGTTGCGCTCGCCGCGGTGGAACTCCAGCAGCTCCTGCAGCGAGAGCGTCCGGAACCCGAGCAGGCGCAGGAAGCGGAGCTGGCGGCGGTAGCGGCGCGGGTCGAGGTCGATCCGCTCCTGCCCCGGCTTCAGCTCGCCGGCGAAGCGGTGGTAGACGAGGACGACGTAGGAGCTGGTCAGGCGCCGCCACTCCTCCTCGCTCGCTCCCTCCCGCACGCCATCCCAAAAGGCGACGTCTTCGGCCAGCCCTCGCCACCGCTGCGAGCGCGGCGCGAGGAGCTTCGCCAGCGCGCCGAGGAGCGGCAGGCGCCGGGCCAGGCGCGTACGCCACGGCGCCTCGCACCAGTTCGCTGCGACCGGCTCGCTCAACGGACGTAGCGGTCGAGCGCTTCCTCCCAGGCCCGCCCGGGGTCGTCGACGCCGACGACCTGGTCGAGGGTCTGGTCGGAGGTCGCGTTGAACCTGGTCGCGTAGAAGTTGTGGTAGACGAGGTCGCCGAAGACGGTGCCGACGTCGCCGGGCCCGCGCTGGCTCGTGACCTCGAAGAAGTGGACGTTCGGCGCCTCGGCGGCGGAGATCTCCTCGCCGACGTCGCCGGAGGCGTCGCGGCCTTCGGTGCGGGGGACGTAGTGGGAGCGGAAGGAGTGCTTGCGCTCGACGAACCGGGCCTTGCGCATCGCCCAGCAGCAGGGGTGGACGTAGGAGCGGTTGAGGCGGGCGCCGGAGACCTGCGCCCCTTCGTCGAGCGGCGCCAGCAGCCGCTCCAGCCAGTCGTCGTGGAGGGGGAAGGCGTCGACGTCGAGGGCGACGACGAACTCGGTCTCGGCGAGGAGGACTCCGAGATCCATCGCCAGCTCGTGGCCGACGTTGACCGGCAGCTTCACGGCCTTGACGTCCTTATGCTCGGCAAGGCGATCGCGCGACTCGTCGCTGGAGCCGTTGTCGACGACGACGATCCGGGTCGAGGGGGGGCTGCGGCGCCGCACCACTTCGATCAGCACCTCGCAGTGCTCCCAGGAGTTCCAGTTGACGGTGACCACCGTCGCCGCCCCGGGGACCAACCGGCGGCGGCGCGCCCGCAGCCGCAAAAGGGGCACGACGACCCACCAGCCGAAGGCGCGGACGAGGCGGCCGATCATCGCCGCTCCACGATCGCGGCCTGCGCGGACTTCAGCTTCGCCCGCAGCCTGTGTCCCTGCTCGGCGTGGCGGTGGGCGATGGACCGGTGGACCGCCGCCGTGAGCGCCGGCGAACCGGTCTCCGACCGGGCGCGAGCGTAGGCGCCGGCGAACAGCTCCGATGCCACATCGGGGTAGCCGGCGCGGGCGGTCGTCCGCGCCAGCCAGGTCGCCGAGTCCACCACCGCCCGCGTCACCTCGGCGCGGTCGACTCCCTCGGCGAGAAGGAAGTCTTCGTCGATCCGGGTCGCCCCCTCCAGCGGGTCCGGACGACCCTCGGCTCTGGCGCGGGCCGAGAGGCGGACCGCCTCGGCATGGAGCGCCTGGTCCTCCTGCTTGTGAAGCGAGAGCTGACGGGCGTGGATCCGGTACTTGACGACGGGCTGCGGGAGGTTGGCCAGCTTCCCCTGCGCGGAGAGGCGCAGCCAGAGGTCGAGGTCCTCGGCGTGGTCGAGGTTCTCCCGATAGCCGCCGACGGCTTCGAACGCCATCCGCGACATCGCGATTGCGGAGTGCACGAAAGGGTTGCCGGTCTCCAGCGCCGCGCGCAGCTCCAGGTCCTCCTGTGGGTAACGGGCGGTCGCGAAATCCTTCCCCTCTTCGTTGACGAGGAGGGCCTGGCCCCCGAGGAGGACCACGTCCGGGTGGTCCCGCATGAACTCGACCTGCGCCGGCAGGCGACCGCGCACGCAGAGGTCGTCGGCGTCGAGCCTGGCGAAGAGCGGCGCGCGGCAGAGGCGGCAGCCCCGGTTGAGCACCGTGGCGAGGTTGTCGCCCTCCTCCCGGTGGACGCGTACCCGCGGGTCCCGCGCGGCGTAGTCGGCGAGGATCGAGGGCGTCGAATCCGTCGAGCCGTCGTCGACGACCACCAGCTCGAGGTCCGAGAGCGGTTCTTCGAGGACGCTGTCGATCGCCTCCGCCAGGAAGGCCTCGCCGTTGTGCACCGGCATCACTACGGAGACGGAGGGCGGCATCGCGGGGAGTCTAGGGCCGGCCCGGGCGTCCGGAGGGGAGGGAGCGGGACAGCTCCGAGGACCGGGTCAGATTGCGGCCGAACGGCGCCCGCAGCCTCGGCGGCAGCAGGGCGAACGCGAGCGAGTAGAGCCTGGTGCTGAGGCCGATCCCGCGGGTGGACGCGAGCTCCAAGCAGCGGCGGCGGGCGCCGGGCTCGTTGGCAGCGATCGCGGCTTGGGCGGCGGCGAGGCGGGCGCGGCGGTGCTGGGCGAGGAGCGAGGCTTCGAGGACAGGGCGCTCCTCGTCCCGCAGCCCCGGGTGTTCGAGGGCCTTCTCCATCAGGCGCACGCGGTCCCGCAGCGTCCGCGGCCGGGAATGGGTGAGGCTGCCGCTGTTGATCCGGTAGACGGCCAGCGGCTCGTCCCAGAGCCCGGCGGAAGAGCCGTCGAGGACCAGCCTCAGCACGCAGTCCCAGTCCTCACCGGTGGAGAGGGTCTCGTCGAAGCCGCTGACCTCGGACAGCCGCGACCGGCGAAAGGCGGGCTGGACGACGAAGCAGCGCTCCAGCACCGTCGTCCGCTGGTCCCGCACCGGGAACGGGTTGACCTCGCCGAAGCGCCCGGCACGGCGGCCCTCCCGCTCGAAGTAGATGTCGGTGCAGAGGAGGTCGAGGTCCGGGCGCTCCTTCCCGAGCCGGCCCAGGGCGGCGAGTTTTCCCTCGAGGAGGATGTCGTCGGCATCCCAGAAGAGGACGAAGTCGCCGGCAGCGACCTTCCAACCGGCGTTGCGAGCGGCGGCCACCCCGCGGTGAGGGCGACGCACGACCGTCACGCGGTCGCCATAGGGGGCGAGCGCGCGGTCGAGCCCGTCGGTGGAACCGTCGTCGGCGACGATCACCTCCAGTGGCGGCGGCTCCTGCGCCAGAACCGACTCGATCGCTTCGCCGATCGTCTCCGCCCCCTGGTAGACGGGGAGGACGACGGAGAAGGTCGGGGGCTGGGGGAGCGGCGCGATCGGGTCGACGGGTGCCGGGGCCAGCACCGGCCCGTCGGTCACGGTCTCGTTCCCAGCAGGCGCAACAGCCGCCGGCGCAGCCGGCCGGGCCAGTTCGCCGTTCGGGCCTTGATCCTCACCGTGCGCGGGCCGTCGGCGGCGAGAACCTCGACGCGCGGCAGCGCATAGGGGTTCTCGGCCCTGCGGGCGGCGCCGGGGTTGACCGTGAAGGCGAGCTCGTAGCCGGCGTCCTTCACGGCCGCGGTCACCTCCGGGTCCCACACGCCGTACGGGTAGGCGAAGGCGACGGGCTCCGCCAGGCCGATCGAACCGAGGCGTTCCCTCGACCCCAGGAGCTCTGCCTCGCGCTCGGCCGGGTCGAGTTCCGTCAGTCGGCGATGGGTCGCCCCATGCGACTGGACAGTCACCCCGGCCTCGGCCAGCGACCGCAGTCCGTCCTCGTCGAGGAGGGGGAGCGGACCCTCTCGACCAGGGGGGTCCCAGTCGTTGTTGCCGTCGATCTTGTCGGTGAGCGCGAAGACCACCGCCGGGATGCCCCGCGCGGTCAGCAGAGGAACTCCCTCGGTGAGGACGTTCTCGTAGCCGTCGTCGAAGGTGAGCAGGATCGCCCGCTTCGGCAGCTCGCTTTCGCCACGCAGGCCGGCCCGCAGGCGGTCGAGATCGACGAACGACCAACCCGCGCTCCGCAGCGCATCGAGCTGGGCGGCAAAGAGCTTCGGGGGAACTCCGTATTCGGAGAGCACTCCGCTGCCGGCGAGGTCGGCGATCGCGTGATAGCCGAGGACGACGACGCGGCCGCCGGCCACGGTGCTCTGCGCCTGGCGGTAACCGCGCTGGAATTCCATCGTCTGCAGGCCGTAGAAGAGGCGGTAGGTGTGGAAGTCGAGCTTTCCGGTGCGGACCCGGTGGGCGGCGAACGCTCGCAGCGGCCGGCTGAAGGCCCTGGGCAGGCGTCCCAGCAGGCCGAAGAAGATGCGGCTGCGGCGGGTCCTGTACACGAGCCCCGCGTGCAGGTCCTGGGTCAGCTCGGGGTGCTTGGAGCGCAGCTGCTGTGCCGATCGCCCCGTCTCCCTCGTCCGGCGCGTGTAGTCGCCGGGGTCGACCGCATAGAACTGGCGGGTGATCGCGGCCGGGTTGAAGACGAGCTTCAGCCCGGCCCTTCCCACCCGGTAGCCGAAGTCGAGGTCCTCACCGCCGTAGAGCCCTTCCTGCGTGAAGCTGGCGTCGAAGCCGCCCAGCCGCTCGAAGTCGGCGCGGGAGATCGACATCTGGCCGGTGTTCAGTTCGGTGATCGGCAGTTCCCCGGCGATCCCTTCGAGGCGGGCCCGCCGCTTTTCGGCCCAGCGCCCGACGCCCTGGCTGAGCAGGTTGTCGGGGGAGTCCGGGTGCAGGGGCAGGTGCCCGAGGACCATGTCCGCCCCTTCCCGCAGCGAGCGGTCCTGCTCGGCGAGCATCTCGGGGTCCGCCTCCATGTCGTCGTCGAGGAAGACCAGGTACTCGCCGGAGGCGGCCGCGGCGCCGACGTTGCGCGCCACGCTCGCGCCTTCGTTGGGGCGCGAGATCACGGTCAGCGGGAAGTTGAGCTCGAGCCCTCGCAGCGCCTCGGCGGTGCCGTCGCTGGACCCGTCGTCGACGACGACGACCTCGAAGTCGCGAAACGACTGGCGGTTGAGCGCGGCCACGCTGCGAGTGACGATCTCGCGCCGCTGGTAGGTCGGGAACACGATGCTGAAACGCACGCGGGCAAGCCTACGGAGAGCCGCCGTCGCCAATCCCTCCGGCCGACAAGCGCCTGACGGCGAGCCGGACCGCACCGTTCCATTAACTGATGAAGACGCCGGTTGCTGCTGCCCTCTTCGCACTGCTGGCGCTCGTCGCCTACGGCTACCACCTCGCCCACGGAAGCTTCTACAGCGACGATTGGGCGAACGCCGCCAGCTACCACTTCGCCGATTCGCCGCGGTACTTCAACGCCGTCTCCGAGATCCACCAGGTGATCGGGGGGAGGCCGCTGATGGCGCTGCTGCTGCCGCTACCACACGCGTTGCTGGGACTCGATCCCACCCCGCACCTCGTCCTCGCGGTCCTGCTCGGGGTCGCGACCGCGGTCTGTCTGTTCGTCCTTCTCCGCACCCTCGAGATGCCCCCCGTCCACGCCTGGGCGATCGCCGCCCTGGCGTTGCTCTTCCCCTGGTCGGACTCGCTGCGGCTGTGGCCGGCGGCGAGCCTCAACACGATCTCCGTCTGCTTCTTCCTGGTCGGGCTGACGATCGCCCTGCGCGGGTTCGGGCACCAGGGCCGACGGGGCGCCGCGATGCACGCGGGAGCATCCTTCCTCTACCTGCTCAGCATCCTCACCTACGAGGTCACGGCCGCGGCCGCGCTGCTCGCCGGGCTCCTCTACCTGGGGCGGGCGCCGCGGCGGGTGGTGCTGCGCGCCTGGCTGGCCGACGTCGCGGCGGTGATGGCCGGGCTCCTCTACTCGCTCACCGCGACCGTCAGCTCGCGCCACGTCGGCACGCTCTCCGAGCGGATCGGGGACCTGCCCGACTTCACCCATGACTTCCTCCTGCTCGTCGCCTCGGCGCTGCAGCCGTTCGGGACGATGGGCAGGCCGCTGCAGGCCCTGGTCCTGCTGATCGCCGCCGCGGTGGTCGTGGCCGCCCTGCTGCGGTTGCGCCGCCAAGACGACCCGGCGCTGCGCTTCTGGCTGCGCTGGATGGCGATCGGGGTGATCGCGGTCGGCGCCGCCTACTTCATGTTCCTCGGCAGCCACCTGCACCCCCTGGATCCGGGCATCGACAACAGGATCAACGTCTTCGCGGGGATCGGCGTCTGCCTGCTCGTCTACGCGATCGTCACCTGCGCGGCCCACCTCATCCTCGCCTCCCGTCCCGCCGCCACCGCGTTGGCGTTCGGCCTCGTCGCGGTGATCGCGATCGGCTACGGGACCCGACTCGCGAGCGACGAGGTCGACTGGGGGAACGCCGCCGACCGCCAGGCGGAGATCCTCGACGGAGCCGAGACCGCGCTGACCTCGCTGCCCCCGGGCAGCACCGTCCTCTCGTTCGGAGCGCCCGCCCAGTCAGCCCCCGGGGTGCCGGTCTTCAGCCGCTCCTGGGACCTCGGCGGCGCCCTGGAGCTGCGCTCCGGGGGTGCGGTGACGAGCGCCTACCCCGTCTACGAAGGGGTGTCGGTGAGCTGCGAGCGCCGGCTCGCGATCGACGGCGGTGGCGGCTACGGCCGCTTCGATCTCCCATACCGCCGGCTGTACTTCGGCGACCTCGAAGCCGGCGTGGAGCGGGTGGATTCGCCCGCCGCCTGCGCGGCTGCCCTGCGGCACCTGCGGCCAGGGCCGCTCGAAGACCCTTAGTCCGGCAGCCGCCAGACGTGGTCGAGGGCGACGTCCCCTTCGAGCCCGCTGGTCGGCATCGGGCGGTCGCCGACGATGCCGGGCTCGACGTCGAAGAAGGCCGCGGCCTGCAGGCCGTCCTGGATCTGCCGCCTCCCTTTGATCACGATGTCGAGGCGGTAGCGGCCGGGGAGCAGGGGCAAGGAGCTGAGATCGCACTCGATCTTCGGACCGAGGTCGGGCTCGCGCTCGTCCGCCGGGGAGGTGAACTCGCTGTCGAGGGTGGCCACCGGCTGACCGATGCTGTTGACGATCGTGATCCGGCACTCCAGCATCGGCAGGAGCTCGGTCAGGGTCACCTCGATGTGGGCCGGCGCGCCGCCGACGACGACGTCGGGATGCCCGCTGCCCGCGTTGCGGATCGACACCCCGTTGATCCGGGTCTGATCCCAGGCGCGGCTGTCGCGATCCTCGCGCTCGGCCAGGTCCTCGGACGCGGATCGCTCCAGCGTCCGCAGGTAGGCGTCGATCGAATCGTTTACCGGGGCGTCGGCGATCGCCTTGCCGCGCTCGAGCAGGATGCCGCGGGTGCAGAGCGCCTGGATGATCGCCAGGTTGTGGGAGACGAAGACGACGGTGCGCCCCTCTTTCGCGACCTCGTTCATCTTCCCCAGCGACTTGCGCTGGAAGGCGGCGTCGCCGACCGCGAGAACCTCGTCGACGAGCAGGGTGTCCGGTTCGAGGTGGGCGGCGACCGCGAAGGCCAGCCGCACCGACATCCCGCTCGAGTAGCGCTTCACCGGCGTGTCGAGGAAACGCTCGATCTCGGCGAACTCGACGATTTCGTCGAAGCGGGCGCGGATCTCGGCTTTCCTCATCCCGAGGATCGAGCCGTTGAGAAAGATGTTCTCGCGGCCGGTCAGCTCGGGGTGGAAGCCGGTCCCGACCTCGAGCAGCGAGCCGACCCGGCCGGTGACGTCGGCGTAGCCGCTGGATGGCTCGGTGATCCGGGAGAGGATCTTCAGCAGCGTGCTCTTGCCGGCGCCGTTGTGGCCGATCAGGCCGACGACTTCGCCGGGCTCGATCTTCACTGAGAGGTCTTTCAGCGCCCAGAGGGTGTCCCCCTTCGGGCCGTTGCCGCCGCGCCGCAGCGGCCGGCGGGCGATCTCGACGATCGCCTCGCGCAGCGTCCCGTAGCCGCGACGGCTGAGGCCGAGGGTGTAGCGCTTGCCCAGCTCGTTGGTCTCGATGGCCGTTTTCGCCATGCTCAGACGAAGTCGGCGAAGGCGCGCTCGACGCGGTCGAAGTAGGCGAGGCCGGCGGCGAAGAACACCAGGGCCGCGGCGGCGGAGATGCCGATCAGGTCCCAGGGGGCGTTGCCGGTGCCGAGCGTCGCCCAGCGGAAGCCTTCGACGACGCCGACCATCGGGTTGATCGCCGAGAGCGTCCGCCAAGGCTCGTCGATGCTGCTGCTGGGGTAGACGACCGGGGTGACGAAGAGCCACATCTGGATCCCGAAGGGGACGACGTAGCGGACGTCGCGGTAGCGGACGTTGATCGCCGAGAGGGCGGCGCTGGTGCCGAGCGCCGCCGCCGCCGCGATCGCGATCAGCAGCGGCAGGGCGAGGATCGCGACCGAGGGCACGAAGCCCCAGGCGAAGACGATGATCAGCAGGATCACGAGCGAGATCCCGAGGTCGACGAAGCCGGCGGCGAGGACGCCCGCCGGCATGAAGATCCGCGGGAAGTAGATCTTCGAGACGAGGGCAGAGTTGGCGACGAGGCTGTCGGAGCCGAGCAGGAGTGCATTGGCGAAGAAGGTCCACGGGACCAGCGCCGCGAGGCTGAAGAGGGGGTAGGGGAGCCCGTTCGAGGAGACCCCCGCGAGCTGGCCGAAGATCAGCGAGAAGACGACCATGAAGCCGATCGGCTGCAGCACCGCCCAGATGCCCCCGAGCGCCGTCTGCCGGTAGCGCACGGTGATGTCGCGCAGGGCGATCTGGCCCGCGAGGTCGCGGTAGCGCCACAGCTCCCGCGGCGCCAGCACGCGGCTGAAGCCCTTGGTGGGCTGCAGACGGATCGTCTCGGCTGGTGAGTCCACGGGGCGCAGCATAGGAAGCCCATCGGTTCCGCCGGCGGCAACTGCGAGAATCGCTCGCGATCATGCATGCCTCCCGCCTCGCCCGGGGCCGGCTGCGGCTGAGGCGCCTCCTCGAGCAGTCGCTGTTCCGCAACAGCCTCTACATCATGGGGACGACCGCGGCGACCTCGTTGCTGGGGTTCGGCTTCTGGCTGGTCGCGGCGCGGACGCTGTCGGCGACCGAAGTGGGGCGCTCGGCGGCGCTGATCTCGGCGATGCTCTTCGTCTCGGTTCTCACCAACCTCGGGCTGGGGCAGGTCTTCGTCTCGCGGCTGGCCTCGCGGGAGGCGGGACGCGACTGGTCGCGGACGGTGACCACCGGGATCGCCCTGGCCGCGGTGGCGAGCCTGGTCGGCGGCGCGATCGCGGCGGTGCTGCTGCCGGCCCTGATCCCGACCCTGAAGCACGGCCTCAGCCCCGGCACCTTCCTGCTGCTGCCGCTCGGCGTCGCCGGGTCCGCCTGCTCGCTGGTCATCGACTACGCATGCATCGCCGAGCGCCACGCCAAACTCTCCTTCGTCCGCAACGTGGTGGCGGCGCTGGTGCGGATCGCGCTGATCCCTCTCGCCTCGGTCGTCCCGATCGACGGCACCACCTGGATCCTCGCGATCTGGGCCGGCTCGTTCCTGCTGATCGACGGCGTCGCCTTCTTCAACGAGCTGCCGAAGCTCGGGCACGACTTCCGGCCGAGCCTCGCCGGCTGGCGCCGGGAGCTGGTCGAAATCCGCGGCCTGATCGCCGGCCACCAGACGATCAACCTCGGCGCCCAGGCCTCCAGCTACCTGCTGCCGGTTCTCGTCTCGGCCCGGCTCGGGCCCGAGCAGAACGCCTACTTCTACACGACCTTCATGGTCTCCAGCGCCCTCTTCTTCATCGCCCCGGCGATCGGCAACGCCCTCTTCGCCGAGGGCCGGCACGAGCCCGAGAACCTCGGCCGCGACGTGCGCCGGGCGGTCCGCCAGGTGCTGATGCTGGCCGGGCCGCCGGCGCTGGTCCTGCTCGTCGCCGGGCCGCTGATCCTCGGCTTCTTCGGCCCCGCCTACGCCGAAGAAGGCGAGGGGCTGCTGCTGATCCTGATCGCCGCCGCCGCCTTCGACTCGGCCCTGCAGATCTCCCTCGCCGTCCTCCGCGCCAGGCACCGCCTCCAGGAGGCCGCGATCGCAACCTGGGCGACGCTGGTGGTGGCGATCGGCGCCACCTGGTTCCTGCTGCCGCCGCTCGGCCTCGAGGGCGCCGGCCTCGGCTGGGCGCTCGGCAAGATCGTCGGCGTCGTCATCACCGGCGCCTTCATGCTCCGCGGCGGCATCTTCCGCGCCCCCTCGCGCGCCGGCGCGTAAAGCGGCGGCCGGCGCCGCCTCAGAAGTCTCGGATCGTGTAGCGGAGCTTGCCGGAGGCACTCGGCGCGATCGTCCCCACCTGCTCGAACTCGACCTTGCAGCCCTCGCCTAGGACCGACTTCGTCTTGATGACGATCTCCTCGCGGTCGGCCGTCGGGATCTCCGCCTCGCAGGCGACCCGGAAGACCACCTCGGCCGGCGCCCGCTGCACGACCTGGAACTGGCGCAGCCAGGGGCGGAAGTACATGAGGTGGGTGAAGTACTCGCCGTCGACCATCTGCCCGTCGGGGCCGAGGAAGGTGTCGACGCTGCGGCCGGTCACCTCGGCCAGCATCTGCGTCCGCCGCCCGCAGGGGCAGGGGATCTCGCGCTCGGGCAGCCGCGCCCGGTCGCCGATCAGGTAGCGGACCAGCGGCATCGCCCGGTTGGTGAAGCCGGTGACGGCGATCTCGCCCTCCTCTCCCGGCCCGACCGGCTCGCCATCGGCTCCCACCACCTCGACGTGGCAGGTCCAGGGGAGGACGTGGAGGCCGGTGCGGTGCTCGCACTCGCCCGCCATGTCGCCGGTCTCGCGCGAGCCGTAGCGGTTCAGCACCCGGCAGCCGAAGGTCTCTTCCATCTGCTCGCGCATGAAGTCGTAGAGCGTCCCCGCGGTGGCGATCATCCCCCGCTGCCGCGGCACCGCGATCCCCCTGCGGGCGGCGAAGCGGGCGACCTCGTACCCCGCCTGCGCGTAAGCGATTACGAGGTGGGGAGGGCCACTCTGCAGCCGCGCCAGGATCGCTTCGATCGTCTCCTCGGTGAGCAGAAAGGCGTTCAGCAGGGTGCGGCGCAGGAGCCGGTTGCCGAAGCGGTTGCGCGCCTCGGCGCTGCCTTCGAGGTCTTTCTCCGAGCCCCAGATGTAGAGCTCCGGCTCGCCCAGCCCGCCGCCGGCCCAGGTGGAGTAGACCTCGCGCGCCGCCACCGTCAACGCCAGGTGCTCGGGGTCCTGCAGCAGCTTCACCGGCTCGCCGGTCGAGCCGCCGGAGGTGTTCTCGATCCACTTGTCGCGGTCGCCGTGCTCGGAGAGCATCTCTCGCCCGCTGTCGCGGACGACGTCCCGGCTCAGCAGCGGGAAGCGCGCGAGCGCGCCGAACGGGTCCTCGCGTGCCTCCTCGGGCGAGACCACGCCCCGGTAGTGGGGGACGGTGGCGACGGCGTGCTCCAGTGTCTGACCGAGCAGCGCTCCCGGCTCGGGGTAGGAGCGCTCGCGGTCCTGGCGCAGGAACTCGCGGTAGTGGGCGCCCAGCCTACTCCCGGTCGCGCGGTGGAGGAACAGGTAGGCCTCGCCCCGCAGCCGCCCCTGCGCAGAGCGCTCAGCAGCCGGCATCGGGACAGGCTCGCCCGAGCCGCCAGAGCGCCTGGTCGCGGCCGTTGTCTTGCCACAGCAGCTGCGCCCCGGCCGCCGGGTGCTGCTTCGCCCAGTCCTCGTCGCCGATCACGAAGCGGGCCGGCGGCGCTTCGCGGCCGCCATGGAAGAGGAGAAGCCGGCTGTCGGGGAGGAACCACTGCACTACGTAGAGCCCGATCGTGTCGTAGTGGTCGAGGTCATAGGCGATCGTCCTTGCCCCCGCTTCTTCGACTGCCGGTTCGGGGCTTTCCCACCCGGCAGGGTAGACGGCGCGCTGGGAGCTGCGGACCGGATTCCAGACACCGTAGGCGACGACGGGGACGAACAGGGCGAGCGCCGCCAACCCGAGCAGCCGCTGCCCGCGCCCGGACGCCCACAGCAGCAGCCCGGCTCCGGCCAGGGCGACCAGGGCCGCCCCGATCAGGATCGCCGGCCCGAGCTGGACGGTGACGAACGGGAGGGCGGAGATGTTCCAGCGGTTCGCCGCGTCGGGGTCGGAGGCGGTGGCCCGGATCAGGACCACGAGCGCCGTCAGCGCCCCGAAGCCGACCAGTAGCCACGCCAGCCGCCGATCCACCAGGGTGCGCCGGTCATTTGCCCCGCTATCCGCAACAAAGGACGGGAGCACTCGGCTGAGCGCCGCCAACCCGAAGGCGATCAGGGCCGGCGCCACCACCTCGGTGTAGCGGCCGTAGATCAGCATGTCGGGACGGGTCCGTTCCGGGAAGGCGGCGGCCGAGATCAACAGCAGCAGCGCGGTCAGCGCCAGCAGGATGCCGAGCACGGGCGCTGGCCGTTCCCCGCCGGCCTCGCTCCGCCGCCGGCCGAAGAAGTCCCAAACCGCCGCCCCCGCCAGCCCGAAAGTCGCCACCAGCAGGTACCAGGTCTGTCCGACCAGGTTGGCCAGCGCGGTCCTGAAGCCGCCGAAGCGGAAGAGCTGGTCCATCCGTTCGCTCAGTTCGTCGGGCGCCGAGCCGGCGTAGTTGTGGTCGATCAGGTAGCTGTCGAGGAAGTGGACGCCGAGGAAGGCAAGGGCGATGACGATCAGCCCGATGCCCGCCGCGAGCGGTCGCAGCCGCCGCCGTGCCGCCGGCCAGATCAGCCCGGCGGCCGCCACCACGACGGCGACGACCATCCGGTTGTGGACCGCCCACAGCGCCCCGGTGGCAGCGCCGAGGCCGACCGCCCAGGCGATTTCGCGCCCGCCGCGCCGAGTCGAGAGCAGGCCGCCGAAGGCGATCAGCCAGACGACCACGAGCGGGAAGAGGGCGTTCTCGGACATCGCCACCTGCGAGAGGACCGTCAGCGCCGGATACGCCGCCCCCGCCAGCGCCGCCCAGAACGCCGGCTCGGGCCGCACGCCGCCGAACCTGGTCAGGAGCAGGTAGAGGAGGGGGAAGACCGATGCGGCCAGCGCCGCGTTGAGGACGAGGACGAGGTGGTAGGCGACGCTCGGGTCGGAGACGAGGCCGACCACCGGTGCGATCAGCAGCGAGTAGCCGCCGCGGTAGAAGGGAGCCTGTTCGAGCTGGCCGGCGATGCCCCCGGTCAGCACCCGCGCATTCGTCAGGTAGCCGATCTCATCTGCCACCAACACCGGCCCCGTCCGGATCAGCGAGACGACCAGCCGCACAGCGAACAGCACAAACGTGCCGGCCCAAAGCCGGTTCCGCAGCGACTGGTTCATCCCTCCTTCCCAAACGAGGGAAGAAGACGCTTGTCAGGGCAAACCTGCGGGGGAGGGGGGGGAGAGAACCGCGGGCCGAGCCCTTAAGAGGGCATGTCCATATCCGGAGACGTGTCTATGCTGCAGAATGTTGTGAGACAAAACATTTCTTACGATACGAACCGTCCAATGCTTGCGGGGACGGATCATCGAAGAGCAACTCAAGCGACGCGCGGAATCGCTCCAGGAAGCGAGCGACTCGGATGTCTTGTTCTACATCGGGCCGATGTATCCCATGGCCAGCGAAATGATCAAGGACAGCATCGAGGCTCTTCCTGAAAAGCGGGAAAGCATCCTCTTCCTTTTGGAGACCGCCGGAGGCCTTAGCTATGTCGCAGAGCGGATCGCCATCATCCTTCGCCATCACTACAGGCGGGTGTCATTCGTAGTTCCAGGCGCCGCAATGTCTGCCGGGACCATCCTGGTGATGTCGGGCGATTCCATCTATATGGACTATGCCTCGATGCTCGGGCCGATCGATCCCCAGATCCAAACCAGCAATGGGAACCGGGTCCCGGCGCTCGGCTACCTGGAGCAGTACGAACGCCTTGTCGAGAAAGCCGACGAAGGCTCTCCCACCAGCGCTGAGCTCAGCTACATGATCGAGAACTTCAATCCTGCCGAGCTTTACCAGTATGAGCAGGAGCGGGAGTTGTCGATCGCCCTGCTGGAAGAGTGGCTGGCGAAGTACAAGTTCAAGAACTGGCGAAAGACCGAGGGTCGAGGAAGGAAAGTGACCACCGAAATGCGGAAGGACCGGGCGGCCGACATCGCCCGGAAGCTCAACGAGACGAACCGCTGGCCCTCGCATAGTCGAGGCATCCCGATGGAAGTGCTTCGGCGGGATTTAAAGCTCTTGGTCGATGACTTTCGGGAAGATCCGAAACTTTGTTCCGTAGTACCGGGGTACCACCATCTCTTGAAGGACTACGCCATCGAGAGAGGCAACATGGTCGTCCTACACACGAGGGAGCGCTACTTTGGCTACTGAACGCGATTTCAAAATCAGCGCCGAGACCATTGCGGTGAAAAATCCGAAGGTCGACCTCAAAGTCGTGGAAGAAGCGCGAAGCTTGATTGCCGAGCGCCGCGCGAACGGTCGCCGGCAACGGGGCTACAATCTGGCCTCGCCGCATTTGCCACATCTCTCAGGAATGAGACCTGGACCTACTGGTTGAAGACGCCTAGCGGCTTCTCGCGCTGTGCGCCTCAAGTGCCAGCTCGTAAGCCTGCTCGAACTGGGGCACGATCGCCGCGGGGCTGAACTTGGCGGCCTGTTGCTTTGCGCCGGCGCCCAGTCGCTCCCGCAGGCCGGCGTCTGAGATCAGCTTCTGCAGGGCGGCGGCGAGGGCCTCGCGGTCTTCCGGCGGCACCAGGAGGCCGGTCTCGCCGTCGATGACGATGTCGCGCAGCCCTCCCGTCGCGGTGGCGACGATCGGCTTGCCCGCCGCCGCGGCCTCGAGGGCGACCAGGCCGAAGGGCTCCGGCCAGAGCGAGGGGGCGACGCTGAAGAGCGAGCGCCGCAGCGCCTCGATCGCCAGCTCGTGGGGCCAGGCGCCCATCACGTGCACGCCGGGGCGGCTCGCCAGCTCGTCGATGTAGCAGCGGCCGATCAGGACCAGCGGCGGCGGGTCCTCGAGCATCCGGTGGGCCTCGGCCAGCTCCCAGGCGCCCTTGTCCTCGGTGACGTCGCCGAAGTAGAGGAGGAAGGGCTTGTCGGGAAGCTGTGCCAGTCGCGGGTCCTCGCCCGGCGCCCGCGGCAGCTCGCCGATGAAGTTGGGGATGACGCGGGAGGCTTCGTCCTCGCCGATCCGGCAGAGCTCCTCAACCGTGGAGCTGACCGGCAGGAAGACGTCGACCGCTCGGCGCAGCCGCGGTCCGAAGGTCCGGGTGCCGAAGGCGGCCACCAGCCCCTTCGTCACCCCGTAGTGCCGGCCGGCGCAGACCTGGCACTTGACCGGCGCCGGTCCCGAGCAGACGTGGTTCCTGCGCCGCAGACGCTTGGTCGCGCAGATCAGGCCGTAGTCGTGCAGGGAGAGGGCGAGGGCACTGTGGGAGCCGCGCGCCAGCGGCAGGTAGGAGTGGACGAGCCAGTTGTGGGCGTGGACGATCTGGGGGCGCTCGCGCCGCAGCACCCGGCTCAGGTCACGCACCGTCTCAGGGTCCGGCGCGGGCGGCGCGTGGCGGCGTTCGGTGTCCCGGTTGCTCCTCGTCACCCGGTAGCTGGTGCTGCGCAGCGGATGGACCCGCGCCCCGGCGACCTCGTCCACCGGCAGGTCGCCCGGCTGCTGCAGGGTGGCGATCGAGACTTCGTGCCCGCGGGCGACCAGTTCGCGGCTCAGGTCCTCGACCACGCGCTCTTCGCCGCCGACGATCGGGGCGAAGGATTGGGCGAGCATCATGATTCGCATGGCTGAAGACTGGCAGGGTGGGGGCGGTGGTCGTGTCAGAATCCGGCCGGTGCCGAGCTTGCCGCCCACCATCTCGGTCGTCGTCTGCGCCTATACGCGCGACCGTCTAGAGGTTCTAACCGAAGCCGTCGACTCCTTGCGGGCGCAGACGCTCGCGCCGCACGAGATCGTGCTCGTGATCGACCACGCGCCGGAGCTGCTGGACGAGGTGCGGGCGCTCTGGCCGGACCTGAAGATCGTCGCCAACCGCGAGCGCAAGGGCCTCTCCGGCGCCCGTAACAGCGGCGTCGCCGAGGCGAGCGGAGAGGTCGTCGCCTTCCTCGACGACGACGCGATCGCCGCCCCCGACTGGCTGGCGCGCCTCGCCGCCGCCTACGCCGACCCCGGCGTGCTGGGGGCGGGGGGGACGGTGCGGCCGCGCTGGGTCGAGGGCAAGCCGGGCTGGTTCCCGCCCGAGTTCGACTGGGTGGTCGGCTGCACCCATTCCGGGATGCCGCAAGAGCTCGAACCGGTCCGCAACCTGGTCGGCGCCAATATGTCCTTCCGCCGCGAGCCGCTGCTGGAGGTCGGCGGCTTCAGCCACGAGCTCGGCCGGGTGGGGACGCTGCCGGTCGGCTGCGAGGAGACCGATCTCAGCATCCGCGTCCATCAGCGCTGGCCCGAGGCGGAGATCCTCTACGACCCCGCCGCCGAGGTCGAACACGTCGTCCCGCCGGCCCGCGGCAAGGTCCGCTACTTCCTCGACCGCTGCCGCGCCGAGGGGCGCTCGAAGGCGGTCCTCAGCGGCATGGTCGGGAGCGACGACGGCCTCTCCTCCGAGCGCACCTACGTGCGCCGCACGCTGCCGCTCGGCTTCCTCCGCGACCTCGGCGACGCCGCCAAGGGCGACGCCGGCGGCCTCGGCCGGGCGGCGATGATCTTCGTCGGCCTCGCCGCGACGACGGTGGACTACCTGCGCGTCCGCACCGGCATCGCCGAGCCGGACGAGACCGAGGGCGCCCACCCGAGCTCCGACGGCGGCGCTCCGCGGGTGCTGATGGTGACCCCGCGCAGCCCCCTGGCGCAGGGTGGGGTGGAGCGGCACGTGCTCGAGGTGAGCACGCGGATGGCCGCCGCCGGCGTCCAGGTCGAGGTGATCTGCACCGACCCTGACTCGAAGGACGAGAAGACCGAGGTCCACGAGGGCGCGCGCATCCGCACCCTGCGCGCCTGGCCGCGCGGCCGCGACTGGCACTTCGCGCCCGGGATCTGGCGGCAGATGGGGAAGGAGAAGTGGGACCTGGTCCACGTCCAGAGCTACCACACGCTCGTCGCCCCGCTGGCGATGCTGCGGGCGCTCACCCTGCGGGTTCCCTACGTCGTCACCTTCCACGGCGGCGGTCACTCCCTGGAGCACCGCAACCGCGCCCGCCAGGTCCAGATGCGGATCCTGCGACCGCTGCTGCGCCGCGCCGCCCGCCTGGTCGCGATCGCCCGCTTCGAGGTCGAGCAGTACGGGCAGCTGCTCGGCGTCCCGGCCGAGCGGTTCGCCTTCATCCCCAACGGCACCGACCTCAGCTTCTCCGACGGCGACGTCGCCGGCGCCGAGCCGCAGACGCCGACGCTGGCCTCGATCGGGCGGCTGGAGCGCTACAAGGGCCACCACCGCGTGCTCGAAGCCTTCCCGCTGGTCCTCGAGCAGCTGCCTGAGGCCAGGCTGCTGATCGTCGGCAAGGGCCCTTACGAGGACGAGCTGCGCAAGGAGGCGGCCGCGCTCGGCGTCGCCGACAGCGTCGAAGTCACCAGCGTCCCGCCGGGCGACCCGCGCGGGATGGCGGCCCTGCTGGGAGGCGTCTCGCTCGTCGTCCTGATGAGCGAGTTCGAGTCTCACCCGCTGGTTGCGCTGGAGGCGGCGGCGGCACGGCGTCGCCTGCTCGTCGCCGAAGCCGGCGGCCTCTCCGAGATCGCCGCCGACGGCTTCGGCCGCGGCATCCCGCTCGACTCGACGCCCCGGCAGATCGCCGCCGCGGCGATCGAGGAGCTGGCGAAGCCGCAGCCGCAGCGCTCGCCCAGCCTCACCTCCTGGGACGAATGCGCCGCCGCCCTGCTCGATCTCTACGGTTCGATACTGAAAATCGATGAGCTGACCACCGGTGTTACGTCCCCCGGGCGTACGCCGAGCGGACAAACGTCCGGCTCTCGCGGGCCGGAGTGAATCGCTAGCGGAGGTGGGTCGATGAGTGCGGGGCAATGGCTCTGCCTCGACTCCTCGCCAAGACCCTCCTCCTGACCCTCGCCCTCGCCGCCGTCTTCGCTCCGAGTGCGTCGGCGGCTGAAGGCATCTCCGCCGCCAAGGCCCTCGGCGGCAGCGGCAAGACCACGGTGACGAGCAGCCGCACCAAGACCAGCGGTTCGGGCAGCACCACCGGAACCACCAAGGAACAGCTCTCGATCGCCACCGTCAAGCCGGGCAGCGGTCAGACGGTATCCGGGAAGGTCGACTGGGAAGTGGCGGTGACGGTGGGTTCTCCGAGCAAGGTCGAATTCGCCGTCGACGGGGCCGCCAAGTTCAGCGACTCCAGCGCCCCCTACGGCGGCACCCTCGACACCACCGCGCTCGGCAACGGCAGCCACACCCTCACCGCCACCGCGTTCGGCCTGCGCGGGGCGAAGGCGACCACCAGCGTGACGGTGAAGGTGGCGAACACGGTCCCCACGCCCGAACCGGAACCCGAACCGACCCCGGAACCCGGCACCGGCGCGCCGATCTACTGGGGCGCGACGATCGGCACCCAGCTGACCGGCAACCAGCCCCCGTGGGACATGAGCGCGGTCACCAAGTTCGAGGAAGAGACCAAGAAGAAGGTCTCCCTGGTCCAGTTCTTCCAGCCCTTCGCCAACTGCAACCCGAACTGCTCCTTCTACAGCTTTCCGGCCGGCCCGCTGGAAAACATCCGCTCCCACGGCTCGATCCCGGTGCTGAGCTGGAGCTCGCAGTCGATCCCCTCCAGCAAGAGCGAGCCGGACTTCCAGCTCTCCGATGTGATCTCCGGCCGCTACGACTCCTACATCCGCGAATTCGCGACCAAGGCGAAGGCCTGGGGACACCCCTTCTTCCTCCGCTTCGACTGGGAGATGAACGGCAAGTGGTTCCCCTGGGACGAGGGCGTCAACGGCAACCAGCCGGGTGAATTCGTCACCGCCTGGCGTCACGTCCACGACATCTTCAGCGAAGTCGGCACGACCAACGCGACCTGGGTCTGGTGCCCGAACGTCGAATACAACGGCGGCCCTTCGATCGCCTCGCAGTACCCCGGCGACGCCTACGTCGACTGGACCGGCATCGACGGTTACAACCGCGGCAGCAACCCGACCAACCCCGAAGGCTGGAAGAGCTTCAGCCAGGTCTACCGCGCCACCTACAACTCGATCGCCGGCACGATCGCCCCCTCGAAGCCGGTGATGATCGGCGAGGTCGCCTCCAGCGAGTACGGCGGCTCCAAGGCGGCCTGGATGAAGGACATGCTGGCGCGGATCCCGAGCGAATACCAGAAGATCAAGGCGCTGCTCTACTTCGACAAGTTCGACAGCAACATGGACTGGCCGCTGGAGACCTCTACCAGCGCCACCACCGCCTTCGCCGAAGGCATCCAGAACCCGGCCTACGCCGGCAACACCTTCTCCAGTCTCAGCGCAACCAAGATCCAGCCGCTCGGCTGATTGATGTTTTTCAACCCCACCTGGACATATGTCCAGGTGTCGGACGGTCACTGAAACAGACGGCCAGGGCGCCGATGGGCCTGTATGGCCAAACGTTCTTCGAGCCGTCTCCTCGCCCGGGTCTTCTGGGCCGCCGCGGCGATCTTCGTCCTCAGCGCCGGCATCGCCTACGCGAGCTCGGGCAGCGAGGCCGGTTTCCATAAGCAGGCGAAGCTCAGCGACGCGAAGGCGCTGGGAGGCGTCAACCGCTGCGTCCGCGCCCGTGCCAAGCGGGTCAACCCGGCGGGCGTCCGGCGCCGCTGCGGCCGTAAGGCGCCCAGCCCGGCGGAGGCGAGCCGCACCCCGCAGCCGCTCTACTGGGGCGCGACGATCGGCTCCCACGTGACCGGCGAACAGGCCCCGTGGGACATGGGTGCGGTGACCAAGTTCGAGGAAGAGGCCGGCAAGTCCGCCTCCCTGGTCCAGTTCTTCCAGCCCTTCGCCAACTGCAATCCCGACTGCGACTTCTACGAGTTCCCGACCAAGCCGATGGAAAGCATCCGCTCCCACGGCTCGATCCCCGTCCTCAGCTGGAGCTCGCAGTCAATCCCCTCCAGCCTCAACGAGCCCGACTTTCAGCTGGGCGACGTGATCGAAGGCCGCTACGACGGCTTCATCCGCGAATTCGCCGCAGAAGCGAAGGCCTGGGGCCACCCCTTCTTCCTCCGCTTCAACTGGGAGATGAACGGCAACTGGTTCCCCTGGGCCGAGGGCGTCAACGGCAACACCTCCGGCCAGTACGTCGCCGCATGGCGCCACGTCCACGACATCTTCAACGCGGTCGGCGTGACCAACGTCTCCTGGGTCTGGTGCCCGTTCGTCGACCCGGGGGGAAGCGCGCTTAGCAACCTCGGCTCGCTCTACCCCGGCGACGGCTACGTCGACTGGACCGGCCTCGACGGCTACAACTGGGGCACCAACCCAGCCGCGCCGCGCGGCTGGCGCAGCTTCGACCAGCTCTTCGCCGACAGCTACGCGCAGATCGCCGAAATGGTCGCTCCCTCGAAGCCGCTGATGATCGCCGAGGTCGGCTCCAGCGAGCAGGGCGGCGACAAGGCCTCCTGGATCCGCGACGCCCTCTCCCGGGTCCCCGCCGCCTACCCCCAGGTCCGCGCGCTGCTCTGGTTCGACAAATTCGACGACAACATGGACTGGCCGATTGAGACCTCGGCCGGGGCCACCAGCGCCTTCGCCGAAGGGATCGGGCAGTCGGTCTACGTCGGCGCGAACTACGCCGGGCTCGCGGGTGGCGCAATCCAGCCGCCCAGCTGAGGCCGCTCCGAGTTGCCGCTGATGCTGTTCCCTACACTGGCCCCTCTGTCTGCGAGGTACCACTCTCGGCGCCCGTCCGGGGCGCGTCTATCGGTCGTGCTGCTCTTGGCGCTGCTCGGCTGCTGCCTGCTGCCGGCTGCCGGGAACGCGGCCGTGACGCTGCCGGCCAAGCTGGCGAAACCGAAGCCGCTCTACTGGGGTGCCTGGATCAGCGACCCCGAAAGCGATCGTGACGCCCCCTGGGACATGGGCCCGGTGGCCCAGTTCGAACAGCTGGTCGGCAAGGCGCTGTCGCTGATCGAGTTCTCCTCCTCGTTCCAGGACTGCAGCCGGAACCCCTGTCGCCCCTACGCCTTCCCCGACGAAGCGATGGACAACGTCCGCGGCCACGGCGCGATCCCCGTCTTCAGCTGGGGGTCGGAAGCCTCGCCGCGCGATTCGGCCGAACAGCCCGCCTTCACGTTGTCCCGCCTGATCGACGGCACCTACGACTCCTACATCGCCCAGTTCGCCTCCGAAGCGAAGGCCTGGGGCCACCCCTTCTTCCTCCGCTTCGACTGGGAGATGAACGGCAACTGGTTCCCCTGGTACGAGGGCGTCAACGGCAACTCCCCGGGCCAGTACGTCGCCGCCTGGCGCCACGTCCACGACATCTTCAGTGCGGTCGGCGCGACCAACGCCACCTGGGTCTGGTGCCCCTACGCCGACACCGAAAAGCGACTGCGCAAACAGCGCCTGAAGAGCCTCTACCCCGGCGACGCCTACGTCGACTGGACCTGCCTCGACGGCTACAACTGGGGCCAGAACCCGGTCAACCCGCGACCCTGGCGGAGCTTCTCGGAAATCTTCGACCCCGCCTACAAGCTCATCACCAAGAAGATCGCCCCGCGCAAGCCGCTGATGCTGGGGGAGTTCGCGACCAGCCCCTATGGCGGTCACAAGGCGCTCTGGATCAAGCAGATGTTCGAAAACCTGCCGCGCAAGTACCCGCGGATCCGCGCCTTGATCTACTTCAACACCGTCGATCGGACCGTCGACTGGCCGTTGCAGACCTCTCCGAACGCGGCCAAAGCGTTTGCCAAGGGAATCCGCAAAGGGATATATGCCAACAACCGTTTCGGCGAAATAGCGACCAGCCCGATCCCACCGCTGCGCTGATCCTGGCGGCAGTTGTGTCCGTATCAAGGTCAACCGGATCGCCGCAGCGACTGTCCCCAGAGCGGGTTTGAACGCAGAGTGAAGAGATGAAGACCACCAACGGCAAAGGCGAGCGCAACCATGGGCCCTGGCTACTGCGAGCCGGCCTCGCCTGCCTGCTTGCCTCCTCGCTGCTGCTCGTCCCAGGGGCGGCGATGGCGAAGAAGAAGCCGCCCGCCTCACTCTACTGGGGGGCGCAGATCGGCGATCAGATCACCGGCGAAGCGGCTCCCTGGGACATGAACGCGGCCTTCCGTTTCCAGCAGATCGCCGGTAAGGGGCTCTCCCTGCTCGAGTTCGGCTCCCCCTTCGCCGAATGCGGCAGCGGCGGTTGCGTGATGACCAAATTCCCCAGCACGCCGTTGGAAAACGCGCGGAACTACGGCGCGATCCCGGTCTTCAGCTGGAATTCGAGCGCCAGCCCGCCTGAACTCGACCAGCCCGACTACAGCCTCAGCGCTGTCATCAGCGGCCGCTACGACACCTACATCCGCGAATTCGCGCTGAAAGCGAAGGCCTGGGGACACCCCTTCTTCCTCCGCTTCGACTGGGAGATGAACGGCTTCTGGTTCCCCTGGAACGAGGGCGTCAACGGCAACCAGCCAGGTGAATACGTCGCCGCCTGGCGCCACGTCCACGACATCTTCACCCAGGTGGGGGCGACCAATGTCTCCTGGGTCTGGTGCCCCAACGTCGACCTCTTCGGCACCCTGACCCCGATGGGGGAGCTCTACCCCGGCGACGCCTACGTCGACTGGACCGGCCTCGACGGCTTCAACTGGGGCAAGCGGCGCGGCTCCCCCGGCTGGCAGAGCTTCAACGAAGTCTTCCACCGCAGCTACAAGCGGATCGTCACCAAGGTCGCTCCCGACAAGCCGATGATGCTGGCCGAGGTCGCCTCCAGCGACAAGGGCGGCAGCAAGCCCGCCTGGATCAAGAACATGTATGCCCTCCTCCGCCACAGCTACCGCAAGGTCCGCGCCGTCATCTGGTACGACGTCGACGACCGCGGCACCAACTGGCCGATCGAGCGCCGCAAGCAGGACGGCAACGCCTTCCGCACCGCGGTCAAGCCCCACGCCTTCAGGCCCAACCTCTACGGCGGCATCGCCGGCAGCCCGATCGCCCCGCCCCCGCGCGGGGGCTGACGCGCGTTCTCATTCGGCCGTGGCTTCGAGGTCCTCGAGGTCGGCAAGGTCGCGGGTTCGACCCGCGGCTCGCTTCATCGTCTTCAGGTCGTCGAGCGAGCAGACGGCGACGGTGACGCCGAGGATCTCCGCCTCGCTCGACCGCGCCCGCAGCTCCTCGTAGCTCGGGACTCCCTCCAGGCCCTGGACGACGTCGAGCCGCCCGAGGTCGGTCTCGATCGCGACCTGCTCGCCGGTTGAGAGGGCAGAGGCGATCGAGATCGGGGTGCGGAGGAAGGCTTCGCCCTGCTGGACGTGTCCACCTGCGGCAACTGCGACATCGGCGACTCGCTTGAGGTTGTCGATGTCGGGGTCGACGACGACGTCGACGTCCTTGGTGCCGCGGACGACCCCCCAGGCACCGACGGCCAATCCACCGACGACCACGAATTGCGCGTCGGCTGCCACCAGGCGGCGGAGCAGCTCGTCAAAGGCCGGCTCGGTCAAGTGCGCCGAGCGGCGCCCGCAAACCGCATCAGCTTGTGGCTGAGGGCAATGGTTTCCTCGAGGTTCACGCTGATCGGCCGCCGCGCGTCTTCGCGCAGACGTTGGACCCGCACCGCCTCGGCTTGGGCGGCGGCTGACATCGGAGCGTTCTGACGTCTCTCCATCAGAAGCGATGCTAACGGTGCTTGATGTGGCGATGGGAAGGAGTAAGTTCGTCGCATGGGCGACTTCAGCGCTCCCTCCGACCTCGTCTACAACCGCGATCGCATCGCCGATCCCGAGGGCTTTGCGCGCGAGGCCGGCGCCGCTTCGTGGCTCTACCTCTGCGGCGAGGAGTTCGCGGCGATGGAGGGCGGGATGTCCTACGAGAGCGTGCAGGCGGCGGTTCCGGAGTCCGCAAACGTCGTTTCCGATCCACCCCGGGTCCTCAATATGGACCTGGCCAGGCGGCAGGTAGAGGCACTTGACCGCCTGCCCCGGCCGACGCTCGTCACCTGTCGGGTGGGGCCTCGCTCCTCGGCGCTCGTCTACCTGTACGCCGGCCTCAAGTCCGGCGCCCCGGCGGACGAGGTGATCCAACGGGCCGAGGCCGACGGCGCCCCCTTCGCCGGCAACGACGAGCTCGAGGCCTGGGTGGCGCGGGGCCTCGAGGAACTTTCCTGAGTCAGTCCCGGCTCTCGAGGCGGGCCAGGAGCTCTGGCAGCGGTAGCTTCAGCGCCTGGGCGATCCGCCTCAGATCCCCCCAGGTCGGTTCCAGCTGCCCCGTCTCGATTGCGGCGATCTCCCGCCCGTCGATCTCCGCCCGAGCTCCCAGTTCCTCCTGGCTCAGCTTCGCCCCCTCCCGCAGCTCTCTGATCACGGCGCCCAGCGCCACGTTGGGATCGAGGTCCTGGTCTGTTCGGGGTTTCCCCTCGCTCATCGCAGCCGAGGCTAACGACATAGGCGGGGGAGAAGGGTGGCAGTGCAGATCCATCCACCGCTTAGGCGATAGCGAAACAATGGCGACCTCCGCTGCAAGCGCCGGCCGGGCCGACACGCTCGTTCAGGCGGCTGCGCCGGCGCGCTGCTGCTCGGCGACCTCGGCCCGGGCAGCGCTGGGGTGCTCGGGGCGGAGGCTGCGACGGCGTCGTGCCTCGCGGAAGATCGTGCCGAGGACGCGGAAGCCGTCGCGGAAGGTCTTCAGGTTGCTCTCGCCGTGCATCCGCTCTTTCTCGTAGCTCGGCACCTCGGTGATCTTCATCCCGGCGGAGGCCATCCGCAGGTTGATCAGCGTCTCCACCTCGAAACCGGGGACGTCGAGCGAGATGAAGGGGAGGCAGCGGGCCCAGAAGGCGTTGTAGCCGTAGCAGAGGTCGGTGAAGCGGGTGCCGTGCAGCATGTTGGCGGTGCCGCTGAGGACGGTGTTGCCGAGGCTGCGCAGTTTGGTGATGTCGGCGCTGCCGCCGCCTTCCATGTAGCGGGAGCCCTTGGCGAAGTCGGCGCCGGCCTCGAGGGCGGCGACGAAGTGGGTGATCTCGGCCGGGTCGGCGGAGCCGTCGGCGTCGAGCATCACCACCAGGTTGCCGGTGACGGCGGCAAAGCCGGTGCGGAAGGCGTCGCCCTTGCCGCGGCCGCTCTGGCTGGTGACGCGGATGCTCGGGTACGCCGCGCGGGCGGCCTCGATCGTGTTGTCGCTCGAGTTGCCGTCGACGAGGATCACCTCGTGCAGGTCTCCGGGCAGTTCGCCCAGCACCTGGCCGATGTTCTTCTCCTCGTTCATCGCCGGCACGACGACGCTGACTTTGGTCTTGCGGTTGCGGCGGTCGGGGCCCTTGTAGGGGACCGAGCTGCGGGCGCCCAGCGCATCGACCTCGATCAGCGGCACGCCGCCGACCCGGCTCGCGGTGATCGACTGCGCCTCGAGCAGGTCGAGCGGCCGCGGCAGCAGGCTGACCGGAACGCCGATCGATTTGAAGGCGCGCATCAGCTCCAGCAGCCCTTCGTCGTCGGCGTGCTGGGTGGAGATCACGACCCGATCGGCGTGGTAGCGCTCGACCACCTCGAGGGCGGCGACGCGGCCGGCGCTGCCGGGGTCCTTCTCAGCCGGCGGCACGGTGCCGACGACGCTGGCGTATTTCTTCAGCGGCGCGTAGGCACGGAGGCGGTCGGCGGTGTCCTCGTCGCCGACCAGGACCCAACGCTCCTGCGGGCTGAGGCGCTCCAGGTAAGGGGCGAGGAGGGTGCGGCAGGAGCCGTCGAGGGCGATGAACCCGATCCAGAGGCCCAGCTGCTCGATGCCGCCGAGGGGGGTGAGGAGCGAAGAGGTCCAGGCGAAGAGGGCGGCGACCAGAAAACGGATGACCGGCCAGCCGGCCCCGCCTTCGGCACCGCGCTCGGACTGGGCGCCGTAGACGCCGAGCAGCAGGTAGGCGCCGACCAGGATCGCCGGGGCGATCGGGAAGGCCGGCAGGAAGGCAACCCCCGCGATCGCGGCGACGGCCGCCAGAACGAGGGAGGAGGAGACGAAGTCGACCGCGGGGAGGAACCAGAGTGCCGGCCCGCGCCGGGCCATCGGCATCGCGCCGAGGGTGGGCCGATCCTGGACCAGAGCTTCGCGGGAGCTGGGCTGGGGCTGGAAGCGGCGATCGAGGGGGAGGTCAGAAGAAGAGTGCATTTGGCTTTGGGAGACTGGAAGGCCTGGCTTATCTGTAAGACAGAAACGGATTGATGGTTGCGGTTGTCAGCGCAGACTCCGTATCGGCAGCCGCCTCGGATCACATGAGCGACTGCAACCGGGTGATCTCCTCGCCGCAGATTACGGGAAAGTAAAAAGGAAAAATCGGTTTTTCTAATAGGAAACGGTGCCTTTGCAAACCCGCCCCACTACTGAGCGAACTGCTTACTGACTACTTGTAAAGACCCGGGTGACTATCTGTATGACTCGGCGAGTTCCGGGTCCTTCTCGGCCAGCATTTCCGCCAGCTCGACCATCACTTTGCACTGCTTCCAGGTGGCGTCGTCCTGCATCTTGCCGTCGATCATGTGGACGCCGCGGCCGTCGGGAATCGCCTCGATCACCTTCTTCGCGAACTTGACCTCGTCCGGGGGCGGGCTGAAGACCTTCTTCGCGATCCCGATCTGGACCGGGTGCAGCGACCAGGCGCCGACGCAGCCCATCAGGAAGGCGGCGCGGAACTGGGTCTCGCAGCCGGCCGTGTCCTTGATGTCGCCGAAGGGCCCGTAGAAGGGCAGGATCCCGGCGGAGGTGCAGGCGTCGACCATGCGGGCGATCGAGTAGTGCCAGAGGTCCTGCTGGGCGCTGACGCGGTCGGCCTCCGGGTTCTCGGGGTCGGCCGGGTCCTCCATCACCCGGTAGCCGGGGTGGCCGCCGCCGACGCGGGTCGTCTTCATCCGGCGGGCCGCGGCCAGGTCGGCGGGGCCGAAGCTCATGCCCTGCATGCGCGGGCTGGCGTTGGCGATCTCCTCCAGGTTGACGACGCCCTGCGGCGTCTCGAGGATCGCGTGGACGAGGATCGGCCGCGAGAGTTCGGCCTTGGCCTCGAGCTGGGCGAGCAGGCGGTCGACGTAGTGGATGTCCCAGGCGCCCTCGACCTTGGGGACCATCACCGTCTCGAGCTGGTCGCCGATCTCGCTGACCAGCTGGGTCAGGTCGTCGAGCACCCAGGGGCTCTCGAGCGCGTTGACCCGGGTCCAGAGCGAGGTCTGGCCGAAGTCGTTCTCCTTGGCGGCGCGGATCAGGCCCTCGCGGGCGGCCTCCTTGCGGTCGACCGGGACCGCGTCCTCGAGGTTGCCGAGGAGGATGTCGGTTTTGGCCGCGACGTCGCCGGCCTTGGCGACCATCTTCTCGTTCGAGAAGTCGAGGAAGTGGATCATCCGCGAAGGCTTGACGGGGATCTCGCGGAGCGGCTCCGGGGCGCCGATTGCCTGCGGCAGGAAGAAGTCTCTGGGGTGTCTCAAGGTGCTCCTCGGGGGTCGGGTCTGGGGAAGGGCGGGCGTAAATCTAGTCAGAGCGCGAGTTTGCCGCCTCCCGCAAGCATAAATTCCCGCTATCGCGGCCGAAGAGCGAGACACGACGCAGGACTGGGTGGTGCCGCGCGGCAGCGTGCCGCTGGTCGGCGAGCTGGAGGCGCGGATCGACGAGGCGCTGGTGATTGCCCGTGCTTCCGAGGAGGGCGTGCGCGAGGTGGGCGAGATGGCGCTCGATGCGGCGCGGCAGGCTCGGCGGGCGGCTGCGGCGGCGGAGAAGAGCGCCAAGGTCGCTGTGGAGGCGAAAACTGCGATCAGGGACGGATCGGGGTCGGTGGCGCCCGTTTCTGCAGGGACTGGGGTGGGCGGGCCGGCGGGTCCTGACCCCGATTTGGTCCCACCGCCCCTCCCGGGGCGGTCCCCCAAATCGGCGCCACCCCCCGGCAGGGATGTGGCTCCGCCGCCTCAGCCGCGGTTTGAGGTCCGATTTCGCAGCTTCAACGAGAGAGCTGATCGGCTTTCGGCGCGGCTGCGGGCGCTGCAGGACCATCCGAGTCATCCGGCAGTCCCCAGCGCTGTCGCAACGCGGCGGCGAGGCGATGGCTAACAGCTCCACGGCCGGATAGCGGCTGACCGTCTAGCTCTAGCGCGGGCTCGATGCCACGGATTGAGCCCGTGAGGAAGACCTCGTCGGCGTTGAACAGGTCATTGCTCGTGAGGGGTTGCTCGCAGGCATCGATGCTCTCCTCCGTTGCCAGTTGCAGCAGCGCGGCGCGGGTGGTGCCGGGGAGGAGGCGGGGGTCCAGGGGGGGTGTGAAGAGGGTTCCGCCGCGGACGGCGAAGGCGTTTGCCCAGCCGGCCTCCAGGACTTCGCCCTCGTCGAGGATCAGGGCGCCCGCTTCACCGATGGCGGGCCGGTTGATTCCTGGCCGATCGACCCACTTGTGAGCGCCGAGGCCACCGGCGACGGGGTGGGTCCGCAGCTTCACGCCTCGGGACGGGAAGACGGCCTCCGGCTCGATCCCCCCGGCAAGTAGATCGAGCCGGAGACCGTCTTCTGCGGGAGCGACGGTGAGACGAAGGCGCCCAAGGTGAATTTCCGCCGCTGCCTGCCGCAGGTTCTCGCCGATGTGCGCCGGAAGGTCCTGCGAGTAGATCTCCTCCAGGCTCCGCGCCAGACGATGAAGGTGCGCTTCCAACTCCACCGGCTCGCCTTTGACCACGAGCAGGGTCTCGAAGATGCCCCGGGTGCGGTCGGGCTGGCGGCGATCGGTCATCGGAGGGATATCTTGCCGACGCGGCCCGCTCGATGCAGACGCTGCTGATCGACAACCACGACTCGTTCACCTACAACCTCTTCCAGCTGCTGGCGGAGGTGAACGGGTCCGAGCCGACTGTGGTCCGCAACGACGAGGCGAGCTGGGACGAGCTGGAGCGCCTGGATTTCGACAACGTCGTCATCTCGCCGGGGCCGGGAAGGCCGGACGTGGCGAGCGACTTCGGCGTCTGCGCCGAAGCGATCCGCCGCTGCGAGAAGCCGCTGCTCGGCGTCTGCCTCGGCCACCAGGGGATCGGCCGGCTGGAGGGAGGGACGGTGACGCGCGCCGCCGAGCCGATGCACGGCCGCGTCGTCGAGATCGAGCACGACGGCTCGCCCCTCTTCGCCGGCATCCCCAGCCCCTTCCACGCCACCCGCTACCACTCGCTCGCCCTCACGCAGCCCCTGCCGCCCGCGCTGCGCGAGATCGCGCGCTGCGACGGCGTCCCGATGGCGCTCGAACACCGCACCCGCCCCCAATGGGGCGTCCAGTTCCACCCCGAGTCCATAGCCACAGACCACGGCAAGCGCCTCCTGGAGAACTTCCGCAACCTCACTTCACAGCGGTCGCCGACACCACGTGTCGACTTTGTCTCGCATAGGGCGACAAAGTCGACACGCCCCCCGCGGATGGGGCTGGCGATGAGGCAAATCGACGCGCTCCCGGACTCCGAGACCACCTTCGTCTCTCTCTACGGCAAGAGCGAGCACGCCTTCTGGCTCGACAGCAGCCGCCCGGGTCCACGTGCCCGCTTCTCTTTCATGAGCGACGCCGGCGGCCCTCTCGCCGAAGTCATCACCCACGACCACAGCTCTCACAACTTGGCCAACTCGATTTTTGATCACCTCAAATTTCGAGCCGCTCAACTTCGCCCAGCCGAGCTTCCGGACCTCCCCTTCGAGTTCGACTGCGGTTTCGTCGGCTACCTCGGCTACGAGCTGAAGGCCGAGTGCGGCCACAGCTCAACCCACGAGTTCGAGCTACCCGATGCCTGCTTTCTCCTCGCCGACCGCCTGATCGCCTTCGACCACGAGGAAAGCTGCACCTACCTCTTGTGTCTACACGAGCTGGGTAAAGAGGGGGAGGCCAAGGAATGGCTCGCGGAGACCGCCACCCACCTTGCGTCCCTAGCGGAGGCTCCGACCGGGGAGTCGGGGGAACCTCGCCGGGCCCTCCCCGCTGTTGCCCGCCGAGGTTCCCCCGACTCCCCTTCCAGCGCCCTGTCCCTAAGTCGTCCCAAGGAGCGCTACCTCGAGGACGTCGAAACCTCGCTAGACCACCTCCTCGAAGGCGACAGCTACGAGATCTGCCTCACCAACCAACTCTCGATCGACACCGACGCCGACCCCCTCGACCTCTATCGCTCGCTCCGCCGCGCCAACCCCGCGCCCTTCTCGGCGTACCTGAAGTTCGGCGACATCGCCGTCCTCAGCTCCTCCCCCGAGCGCTTCCTCCGCGTCAGCCGCGACGGTGAGGCCGAAGCCCGCCCGATCAAGGGCACCAGCCGCCGCGGCGCCACCCCCGAAGAAGACGCCGCCCTCGCCGCCGCCCTCGCCGCCGACGAGAAGAACCGGGCCGAGAACCTGATGATCGTCGACCTCCTCCGCAACGACCTCGGGCAGGTCTGCGAGGTCGGCTCGGTCGAGGTTCCGAAGATGATCGGGGTCGAGACCTTCGAGACCGTCCACCAGCTCGTCTCCGCGGTCCGTGGCCGCCTTCGCCCTGGCGTTTCCGCCGCGGACGCCGTCCGCGCCTGCTTCCCACCCGGCTCGATGACAGGCGCCCCCAAGCTGCGCACTGCCGAGATCCTCGACCGGCTCGAGGGCGCCCCCCGCGGCGTCTACTCCGGCGCGATCGGCTGGTTCGGCCTCGGCGGCGCCGCCGACCTCTCGGTCGCGATCCGCACCATCGTCCTCGCCGACGGCCGCGCCACGATCGGCGCCGGCGGCGCGGTCGTCCTCCGGTCCGATCCCGAGCGCGAGTACGAGGAGATGCTGCTGAAGGCGGCGGCGCCGCTGCGCGCCATCGACCCCGACGCCGACCCCGCGTCTATATCCTTGGCTCTCCACGGCGCAGCCGCAGGCGCGCCCCGATAGTCAGCCCGGACACCCAACCACTTCAGAGCAGGAGCCATGGCCGTAGACACCGTCGCGCACCGCGAAATGACCGACGAGCAGCAGGCGATCATCGAAATGGTCCGCCAGTTCGCCGACGAGCAGATCATCCCCAACGCCGAGCATTACGACCACGAGGACTCCTTCCCGGAGCCGATCGTCGAGCAGATGAAGGAGCTCGGCCTCTTCGGGGTCACGATCCCCGAGGAGTACGGCGGCATGGGCCTCGACCTGACGACCTACGCGATGATCGTCGAAGAGCTCTCGCGCGGCTGGATCTCGATCTCCGGCGTCGTCAACACCCACTTCATCGGCTCATACCTGCTGATGAAGTTCGGCACCGACGAGCAGAAGGAGTACTTCCTGCCGAAGATGGCGACCGGCGAGATCCGCGCCGCCTTCTCGCTCTCCGAGCCCGAGGTCGGCTCCGACGTCCAGGGCATCAAGGCCACCGCCAAGAAGGGCGACGACGGCAACTGGGAGCTGAACGGCCAGAAGATGTGGGTCACCAACGGCCTCGGCTCCAGCGTCGTCTTCGTCTTGATGAAGACCGACACCCAGGCCGACCCGCCTTACAAGGGGATGACCTGCTTCATCACCGAGAAGGAGGCCTGGAAGGAAACCAACGAGGGCGACTTCAAGGGCCTCGACGTGCCGCCCAAGATCAAGAAGATGGGCTACAAGGGCGTCGAGTCGACCGAGCTCGTCTACGACGGCTACAAGTGCCCGCCCGAGCGCGTCCTCGGCGGCGAGGAGGCCGGCGTCGGCCAGGGCTTCATCCAGATGATGGACGCGCTCGAGGTCGGCCGCGTCAACGTCGCCGCCCGCGGCGTCGGCATCGCCCAGCGGGCGCTGGAGCTGGCCCTCCGCTACAGCCAGGAACGGAAGACCTTCGGCAAGACGATCTCCAACCACCAGGCGATCCAGTTCAAGCTCGCCGACATGGCGACGCAGATCGAGGCCGCCCGCCTCGTCACCCGCAAAGCGGCGCGGATGAAGGACGCCGGCGAGCGCTCCGACCTCGAGGCCGGGATGGCCAAGCTCCTCGCCTCGGAGACCGGCAAGTTCTGCGTCGAGGAAAGCTTCCGCATCCACGGCGGCTACGGCTACTCGAAGGAGTACGAGATCGAGCGCCTCTACCGCGACGCGCCGCTGCTGCTGATCGGCGAGGGAACGAGCGAGATCCAGCGCATGGTGATCGGCAAGAAGCTTCTACAGCGCCACAAAATCTGATGGGGCGCGTCTAGCCACATGGCATCGACTTCGGACCTGATCCGCACCGCCGTCGAGCGGTTTCAGGCCGAAGTACCCGCGCTGCAGAACCTGAAGCTGGTCTTCGGCCTCGAGCTGAAAGCCAGGCACGACATCCAGCTCTACCGGGTCGAGCTGCCCGGGCCGAAGATCACGAAGGACCTGGCCCAGGACGAGCGGATCCTGGTCGAAGTCGACCGCCCCCAGTTCAACGAACTGGCCGAGAAAGGGACGCTGAAAAGCTACCGCCGCGCGGTCGAGACCGGCCACATCAAGGCCAACGGCGACTCAAACGTGATCAAGCTGATCGCCCAGGTCGTGGAAAAGCAAGAGGAACGGAACCGCCTGCGGAAAGTGCACTAGAGGCGGACGAGGTTGTCCGCCTCGATCTCGCGGGTGACGCCGCGGAAGTCGATTACCAGCGGCGCTGCGGCAACTACAGCCTCGTAGTCGACGTCAGGGTGGGCGGTGACGATCGCGGCGAGGTCGCACTCGCGCACCGCGCCCTCCAGTTCCACTGAGGAGAGCCCGTGCCCGGGCAGCTCCGGGACGAACGAGTCGTGGTAGGAGACCTCCGCGCCGAGGTCCTGCAGGCGGCCGACGATCTTCAGGGCCGGCGATTCGCGGGTGTCGCCGACGCCGCCCTTATAGCTGACGCCGAGGATGAGGACGCGGGAACCGTTGACGGGCTTGCGGACCCCGTTCAGCGCCCGCTCGATCCGTTCCACGCAGAAGCTCGGCTGCGCCTGGTTCACTTTCCCCGCCAGCTCGATGAACTCCGGGTAGAAGTCGAGCTGGCGCGCCCGGAAGGCGAGGTAGAAGGGGTCGACCGGCAGGCAGTGGCCGCCCATCCCCGGCCCCGGGTCGAAGCGCATGAAGCCGAACGGCTTGCTGGAAGCGGCCTCGATCACCTCCCAGACGTCGATCTCCAGCCGGTCGCAGAGCTGGGAGAGCTCGTTCACGAGGGCGATGTTGACCGAGCGGAAGATGTTCTCCAAGAGCTTCGAGAGCTCGGCCGCCTCGGGGCTGGAGAGAACGATCACGGTGTCGCAGATCTCCGCATATAGGGCGCGGGCACGCTCGGTCGAGGCCTCGGTGACGCCGCCGACCAGCTTCGGCGTCGTTCGCACGGTGTAGTCGGTGCGGCCGGGGTCGATCCGCTCCGGCGAGAAGGCGAGGTGGAAGTCGCTGCCGGCGGTGAGGCCGGAGGTCTCGAGGATGGGGAGGAGGCGGTCGCGCGTCGTCCCCGGGTAGGTGGTCGACTCAAGTACGACCAGCTGGCCGCTGCGCAGCACCTGCGCCAGCGCCGTCGCCGAGGCCTCGAGCGGCCCGAGGTCGGGCTCGCGCGAGTCGCTGAGCGGGGTGGGGACGCAGAGGATCACTGCGTCGCATCCGGCCAGCTCGCCGTAGTCGCCGGTCGCCCGCAGCTTCTCCGCCAGCGGAGCCAGCGAGGAGCTCGGCACGTCCTCGATGTAGCTCTCGCCGCCGTTCAGCGCCTTGACCTTCGCCTCGTCGACGTCGAGGCCGACCACCTCGCAGCCCGCTTCGGCGAAGGCGACGGCGAGCGGCAGGCCCACGTAGCCGAGGCCGATGATCCCGATCTGCATCGCCCGCAGTCTAGATACGATGCCCGCCGCCAAACTTCCAAGGAGACGAAACCCTCAGATGACTGACCAGACGTACGAGCTGACCACCGACCAGGCCGAGCGCGAGGCGAGCGGCGCGCACAGCTATGGCCGCTACCTCGAGGAGTTCGAGGTCGGCGCCGTCTACAAGCACTGGCCGGCGAAGACCGTGACCGAGGCCGACGACCACCTCTTCTGCCTGATCACGATGAACCACCACCCGCTGCACATCAACGACGTCTACGCGAGCGGCTCGCAGCAGGGCAAAAACGTCGTCGTCGGGCCGCTCGTCTACTCGCTGGCCCTCGGCATGTCCGTCTCCGACATCTCCGGCAAGGCGATCGCCAACCTGGCGACCGAAGAACTCAGCCACCCGAACCCGGTCTTCCACGGCGACACCCTCTTCTGCGAGACCGAGGTCCTCGACGTCAAGCCCTCCAAATCGAAGCCCGACCGCGGCATCGTCAAGGTCCACACCCGCGTCCTCAACCAGGATGGCGTCCTCGTCGCCGAGTTCAAGCGCCTGGTCCTGGTCCCGAAGAAGAACCCGGGCGAGAGCCCGGAAGCCGCCGCCTACAACGTCGAGTAGGGAGACGTTCGCTGAGTTAGCCCGCCTATAGCCTGGTTAACTCAGCGACCGCGTCAGTGCGCCTCGCCGCTGGCGTGGGCCGGGGGGCGGGACTCCTCGGCGAGGGAGGTGAGCTCGAGCAGGCCTTGGGAGGCGTCTTCGAGGACATCGGTCGCCTCCTGGGCGGAGCGGGCGTAGAGCTCGACCAGGAGGTGGATGACGATCTGCTCGTCGTCGTGCTTGTGGAAGCGGACGTGGGTGAAGAACTCGCGCACGCCGGCGTCGCCGAAGGCGCCGTAGGTGAGGAACTCGATCGCCTCCGGGCCGGAGCAGCTCTCGACCCGGTCCTGGTCGACGGTGACCGTGCAGGAGGCGACCCAGGGGGTGCCGGCGACCATCCGCTCCCAGCGGTCTTCGATCGGCACCACCCGGTCGCCTTCGAAGGTGAGGTGGGGCTGGTCGTGCATGCAGTCGAGGCACTGGACGACCGATTCCTGCACCTCGTCGATGCCGTCGGCCAGCTCGCCCGAGTCGGGGTCGACCCGCCGGATCGCGTCGTAGTGGATCTGGATCTCGAGGTTCTGGGACCAGCAGCGGTAGCACCGCAGCCAGGCTGCCCTGTCCCCATTGAGCTCGCTCATCGCTCCATTGTTGCGCAGGTGACAGGCGGGAAGGTTGATAGATAAAAAGGACAGAACTTCTATCTAGTTATATATCTCTTGCTATCCTAACTTTGTGGCTGCAGCGGGAAAACACAAGACCTCCTTTGAGATCGACACCCACAAGGTGGCAGCAGCGAAAGAGGTGCTCGGAACGAAGACGCTGACCGATACGGTCGACGCCGCACTCGCCGAAGTTGTGAAGCTGCGGCAGCGCAGACAGCTGGTCGAGCTGCTGTTCCGATCCGGTGCGCTCGCGCTCGACGACCCCGAGACGATGTCCGGGGCTTGGCGCTGAGCAGCCGCGCTTCGTGTCGACCTTTCTCGCCGACAAGAGCGCGCTGACCCGCCGGGAGACCCGGCCAGAGGTGCGTGAGGTGCTAGAGCCGCTCCTCGTGGCCGGGGAGATCGCCACCTGCGGCATCGTCGACCTGGAGCTCCTCTACAGCGCCCGTGATCGCGCCACCTATCGGTCGCTGGTTGAGGCTCTGCGTGGAATGCCGCGAGCGCCACTCGACGAGGACGCGGTGAACCGAGCGCTGAGCGTGCAGGCCATGCTGGCCGAGCGCTCCCAGCATCGCGCCGTGCCCCTTCCCGATCTGCTCGTCGCCGCCTGTGCCGAGTCGGCCGGGTTAACGGTGCTGCACTACGACGCCGACTTCGACCGCATTGCGGAGCTCACGGGGCAAGCGACGCAGTGGATTGTGGAAAGGGGAAGTGTCTCCTAGCTGCCTGTGGGGACCGGAGCAGCTCAGGCAGCCGCGCCCGCACCGGCGCGCTGGCCGACCAGCTCGACGATCTCGGCCATGATCCGGTTCACGTCGAAGTCCTTCGGCGTGTAGACGCCGGCGACGCCGGCGTCGCGCAGACGCGCGGCGTCGGCCACGGGGATGATCCCGCCGACCACCACCGGCACCTCGACGCCCTCCTCCCGCAGCAGGCGCACCACCTCGGGGATCAGCTCCAGGTGCGAGCCGGAGAGGATCGAGAGGCCGACCACGTCGACGTCCTCCTGCAGGGCCGACTCGGCGATCTCCTCCGGGGTCAGCCTGATCCCCTGGTAGATCACCTCCATGCCGACGTCGCGCGCCCGCAGCGCCACCTGCTCGGCGCCGTTGGAGTGGCCGTCGAGGCCGGGCTTTCCGACCAGGATCTTGATCCGGTGGCCGATCTTCTTGGAGGTCTCGTCGACCCGCCGCCGGATCTCCTCCAGCTGGTCGCGGTCGGTGGCGGGGGAGGCGCCGTCGACGCCGGTCGGCGCCCGGTAGGCGCCGAAGACGTCGCGCATGGTCGCCGCCCACTCGCCGGTCGTCGCCCCCGCCTTGGCGGCGGCGATCGTCGCCGGCATCACGTTCACGCTCTCGTCGGCCGCGGCCTTCGCCAGATCGTCGAGCGCCGCGCGCACCGCGTCCTCGTCGCGCTCGGCCTTCCACTCCGCCAGCGCCTCGATCCGTTCGCGCTCGACCTCGGGGTCCGGCGTCAGGATGCCGCCGTCAGCACCCGCGGTCAGCGGCGAGTCCTCGGTCTCGGTGTAGCTGTTCTGGCCGATCACCTTCTGCTCGCCGGCCTCGATCCGCGCCACCCGCTCGCGGTGGCTCTCGACCAGGCGCGCCTTCATGTACGGCACCGCGTTGACGGCGCCGCCGTGCTCCTCGACCACGGCCATCTCCGCCCGCGCCCCCTCGGTCAGCTCCTCGACCAGGCCGTCCATCACCACCGAGCCGGTGAAGATGTCCGGGTACTCGAGCAGGTCGGTCTCATTGGCCAGCACCTGCTGGATCCGCAGGCTCCACTGTTGGTCCCAGGGGCGGGGGAGGCCCATCGCCTCGTTCCAGGCCGGCAGCTGGATCGCCCGCGCCCGCGCGTCGCGGCTCAGCGTCACCGCCAGCGCCTCCAGCACGATCCGCTGGATGTTGTTCTCCGGCTGCGCCTCGGTCAGCCCCAGCGAGTTGACCTGCACCCCGTAGCGGAAGCGCAGCATCTTCTCGTCAGTCACCCCGTAGCGCTCGCGGCCGATCTCCTGCCACAGCGCGCTCATCGTCCGCAGCTTGGCGATCTCCTCGACCAGCCTGATCCCGGCGTTGACGAAGAAGGAGATCCGCCCGAAGACCTTCGGGAAGTCCGCGTCGGCGACCTGGCCGCGGGCTTTCACCTCGTCGAGCACGGCGATCCCGGTCGAGAGCGCGTAGGCGATCTCCTGCACCGGCGTCGCCCCGGCCTCCTGCAGGTGGTAGCTGCAGATGTTGGTCGGGTTCCAGCTTGGCACCTCGTTGACGGAGAAGGCGACCATGTCGGCGATCAGCCGCATCGAGGGCTCCGGCGGGAAGGCGTAGGTCCCGCGCGAGAGGTACTCCTTGATGATGTCGTTCTGCGTCGTCCCCTTCAGCTGCGAGCGGTCGACCCCGTTCTCCTCGGCGACGGTTACGTAGAGGCCGAGCAGCCAGGCGGCGGTCGCGTTGATCGTCATCGAGGTGTTCATCTCGTCGAGCGGGATCCCGTCGAACAGCTGGTGCATGTCGCCTTTGTGGGCGATCGAGACGCCGACCTTGCCGACCTCGCCGCGGGCGAGGACGTGGTCGGGGTCATAGCCGGTCTGCGTCGGCAGGTCGAAGGCCACCGAGAGCCCCGTCTGGCCCTTGGCCAGGTTGCGGCGGTAGAGCTCGTTGGAGCGGCGGGCGTCGGAGTGGCCGGCGTAGGTGCGCATCACCCACGGCCGGTCGGGCTGGGGAAGTCGGTGGTCGCTCATGAGACAGATGATATTTGGCGAAAGCCAGAACGGTGGGTGACCGAAATCCGTCTTTCAAGCCGCCGCGACCCGCATCGTTCGGCCTCACCTGTGTTTAGGCTGGCGACTCGATGAAGTTCCGCTCCCCAGCCGTCTTCCTGGCCGCGCTTGCCGCCGGCCTGGTCTGCTGCGCCGTCGCCGGGGCGGCGATGGTCGGCATCTACCGCAACGGGATGGAGTCGCTCGCCCAGCGCAGCCAGCTGGTCAAGCTCTCCGGCAGCAGCTGCGACCGCGCCGGGGCGAGCGGGGCGATGCGGATCTCGATCGGCAAGGCGACCAGCTCCTGCTCCTTCCGCACGCCGGTGCTCGGGCGCGACCTCGAGATCGCCGCCACCGAGCGCCTGCTCAGCGGCACCCCGACCGCGCTGCAGCGCAAGGCATACCTCGGCCTCGAGCTGCGCGCCGGCGGCGGCGCCAAATACGCGCTGCTGGTCTTCCCGCGGCAGCGCAAGGCGCAGCTGATCAAGGTCACCGGCGCGGGCACCAAATACCTGGCGATCGCCAAGAACGAGAAAGCGGTGGTCGGGATCAACGAAGCGAACAAGCTGCGACTGCGCGCGGTGAATGTCACCAGTGGCCCCGAAAAGGGCCAGGCCCGGCTCTTCGCCTACGTCGGCAACAAACTCGTCGGCGAAGCCGTCGATGACGGCGCCGGCGACCTCACCGGCCGCGCCTCGGCGGTCGTCGTCGGCACGATCAAGAACGGCAACGGCATCGTCGCCAGCGTCGACGACGTCGTCGTCCGGGTTCCCAGCCCCTTCTAGGACAGACGTCCCCGGCCCCTGGATCGCCGGGGCCATAATTCGAAACCAATGTCAACCAGCACCATCGAGCGTCCCCGCACCGCCGGACCCGACTCCGGCCTCGGGGGCAACTGGCGCGTCATCGTCTGCAACGACAACCACAACACCTTCGACCACGTCGCCCAGACGCTCGCCCGGGTCCTGCCGGGGATCTCCCTCGAGCAGGGGCACCGGATCGCCGACGAGATCCACAACGGCGGCCAGGCGATCGTCTGGACCGGCCCGCGCGAGCCCGCCGAGCACTACTGGGAGGAGCTCCAGGGGGCGGGGTTGACGATGGCGCCGCTGGAGCGCGCGTGAGGACGCGGACCGCTCGGGCGGCGTTGCTGCTCCTGATCCTCGGGGCGCTGCTGGCGCTGCCGGCGCTCGCCTCGGCGGAACCGGCGCTGCCGCCCGGCTTCCAGGACGAAACCGTCTTCGAAGGGATCGAACAGCCGACCAACTTCCGCTTCGCGCCCGACGGCCGGGTCTTCGTCTCCACCAAGGCCGGCGAGATCCTCGTCTACGAAAACATCAGCGACACGACGCCGACCGTCTTCGCCGACCTGCGCGCCGACGTCTACGACAACGGCGACCGCGGCCTGCTCGGGATCGAACTCGACCCGAAATTCGAAGAAGGCCGGCCATACGTCTACGCCCTCTACACCTGGGATCACGCGCTTGGCGAACCCTGGGACCCGGCCGAACCGGAATACGGCAAACCCGGCGTCAGCGGCGACCCCGCCTGCCCCGGTCAGAACAGCAGCGGCTCCTGCCTGGTCAGTGGCCGCCTCGTGCGTCTCACCGAAGACCCCGGCAATCCCGACCACGCTCTCAAAGTGGGCGGCCTGCCGAAAGAGGAAGAACTGCTGCAGGGGTGGTGCCAGCAGTTCTCCTCGCACTCGATCGGAGAGCTGCGGTTCGGGCCCGAAGGCGCGCTCTACGTCAGCGGCGGCGACGGCGCCGCCTACGAATCGATCCCCGACTACGGGCAGCTCGGCACGCCCCCGAACCCTTGTGGCGACGCACCCACGCCCAAAGGCGTTGCCCCGTCCGAAGCCGAACGCCACGAAGCGCAGGGCGGTTCGCTGCGGGCGCAGAACCTCAAAGTCCTCAACGGCGCGATTCTGAGGATTAACCCCGATACGGGCGCCCCCTTCACCGGCAACCCGCTCCTGGGCAACGGCAACGTCAACGCCGAACGCACCGTCGCCAAGGGCTTCCGCAACCCGTTCCGCTTCACCTTCGACCCGACGACCGGCGAAATCTATTCCGGCAACGTCGGCTCCTCCGAGATCGAGGAGATCGACCGCTTCCAGGCGCCGCCGAGCGCCCTCTACAACTCGGGTTGGCCGTGCTACGAGGGGATCCAGCACCAGTTCCAGTTCAAGGAACTGGGGCTCGACGTCTGCAATGCCCTCTACAAAGCCGAGAGCGAAGGCAAACCGAAAACCACCGAACCGTTCTTCACCTACAGCCACCGCCAGAACGTGGTGCCCGACGACGAATGCCCGATGGAATCGGGATCGGCGCTCACCGGGATCTCCTTCTATGAAGGCGAACAGTTCCCGCCCAAATACAAAGGAGCGCTCTTCTTTGCCGACTCGGTGCGTGGCTGCATGTGGGTGATGTACCCGGGGGCGGAAGGCAAGCCGGATCCCTCGACCACCGAACGGTTCATGCGCGAGGGCAAGATCTACCCCGGCGTGAAGATCGCCGAAGGCCCGGGCGGCTACCTCTACTACGCCGACCTCCTGGGCGAAGAAGGACTGGGCGAAGGCTCGATCCACCGCATCGCCTTCAGCGAAACCGCGCCGACCGCGCGTCTGGAGGCCGAACCGCCCTACGGCCTCTACGACTCCGGCGGTGACTTCGAAACGACGCTCAACGCGAGCAAATCGAGCGATCCGAACCAAGCGGCGAACACCCTGACCTACGAATGGGACTTCGACGAAGACGGGACCTTCGTTCCCGGCGCCGCCGAAGAAGCCGTCACCTACACCGAAGCCGAACAGGAAGCGCGCGAAGCCGCCAAACCGAAAAAAAGCGCGAACCGCGTGGTCACCGTCCGCGTCAAAGACAGCCAAGGCAATGCCAGCCTTGCCCGCATCACCGTCTACCCGGGCGACACGCCGCCGGTGCCTACGATCACCGAACCTTCCTCCAGCTTCGAATGGGGCGTCGGCGACGACATCAAGCTGAACGGAAAAGCGATCGGCAGCGAAGGGGAAATCACCGCGCCGCTGTTCTTCTATTGGGTGACCCGGATGGCGCACTGCCCGAATCTCGCCTTTCCCGAGGCGTGCCACGTCCATCCCCTGCAGACCTTTGCCGGGATCAAGAGCCCCGAATTCACCGCGCCCCAGCACGAGTACCCGTCCTACATCGAAGCGGTGCTGCGGGTCTCAGACAAACGCGGCCTCTCCGGGACGACCCTGCTCAAACTGAAACCGCGGACGGTCAGCGTTGCGATGGCCTCGCAGCCGCCCGGCGTGAAGCTGCTGGCCGGCTCCTTCGAAGAACCCGCTCCTTTCAATGCATTGGCGATCGACGGCTCGGAAATTCAGATCACCGCCCCGCCGACCTACGAAGCGGACGGCAAGAAGTACGTCTGGCAGAAATGGTCGGACGGGGGTGCGATCAGCCATACGGTCCTCGCCCAGGGATCGCCGAGCTTCACCGCCGTCTACTCCGAAGTCGGGCAGCCGTCGGGTGGCGGCGGAACGGGCACGGGTGGGGGAGGCGAAGGAAACCTGCCCCCGGTCGCGACGCCGCCGCAGACCAAGCTCGGGCGCCACCCGACCGCGCGAAGCAAAAAGACGACCGCCACCTTCACCTTCTCCGCCAGCCTCGCCGGGGCGACCTTCCGCTGCAAGCTCGACGGCAAGCCGGCGCAGTCCTGCCGCTCGCCGAAGACCTACCGCACGCTGAAGCCCGGCAAGCACACCTTCAAGGTCTGGGCGAGCGTCGGCATCCTCAGTGACCCCACGCCGGCCCGGTTCAGCTGGAAAGTCCTGCGGCCGCAGCGATAGGGGTCGGGGAGGACCCGGAGGAGCCTCCCCAATCTGCGACGGAGGGTCCTCCCCGACCCCTCCCCGTCACTCAGCCGCCAGCAGGGTGTGCCAGGCGGGGAGGAGGGGAATGTCGTAGAGGTCGATGACCGACGCGCGCGCCTGCTCGATCTCGTCCGAGAACCAGTAGCGCTCGAAGTCGGAGCGGCTCTCCCAGACCGAGGTCTGGCGGATCGCCAGTGGATCGTCGGTGGAGCGGGTCAGCGACCAGCTCTTGGCGCCGTAGGCGGGCATCTTCGCCGCCGCCGCTTCCCATACGTCGAGGAAGCGGTCGGCCCGCAGCGGGGCGATGTGCCAGTCGAGAGTGCAGACCTCCGCCATCAGATTCCCCTTTCGAGTCGAGTCGCTCGGGCGCTCACGCGCCGACCTCCGCGCGGATCGCGCCGGGGCCGTCTTCGTGCTTGCCCTCCTCCTCGGACTCGGCGCCGACGAGGATCGCGATCTTGCCGAGGTGCTTGTTTTCGTGCATCAGCTGGTGCGCGGTCGGGACGCCGTCGAAGGCCATCGTTTCCGAGAGCACCGGCCGCACCTTGCCCTCCGCCATCAGCTGGTTCGCCTTCATGCACTCGTACGCGTTGGCGAAGTGGGAGCCGATGATCTGCTTCTGCTTCATCCACAGGTAGCGGACGTCGAAGTCGAGCTGGTAGCCCGAGGTGGCGCCGCAGATGACCACTTTGCCGAACGGTTTGACGGTGAAGACCGAGGTCGGGAAGGTGGCCCGGCCGACGTGCTCGAAGACGACGTCGGGGGCGTCGCCGAGGATCTCCTTGACCCGCTTGGCGAAGCCGCGGGAGGCCTTGAAGCGCTCCTTGTCGGCGGCGGCGTCGGCGAGGTTCTCGTTGCTGCGCATCATCTCGCGGAACTCGTTGCGGTTGACGTAGTCGACGGCGCCGAGCTGCTTGACCAGCTCGCCCTTCTCGTCGGAGGAGACGACGCCGACCGCGTTCGCCCCGGCCGCTTTGCAGAGCTGGACGGCGAAGACGCCGAGGCCGCCGGCGGCGCCCCAGATGAGGACGTTGTGACCGGCCTGCAGCTTGCACTGGTCCATCAGCATCCGGTAGGCGGTGAAGTAGGTGAGGCCGTAGGAGGAGGAGTCGACCCAGGAGAGGTTGGGCGGCTTCGGCAGCAGCTGCTGCGCCTGCACTTTGGTGAACTGGGCGAAGGAGCCCCAGGTGGTCTCGTAGCCCCAGATCCGCTGGCTCGGTGCCGCCATCGGGTCGAGCCCGTGCACCTCGACGTCCTCGTAGGAGGCCTGGTTGCAGTGGATCACGACCTCGTCGCCGACCTTCCAGCGGGTCACGCCCTCGCCGACCTTCCAGACCACGCCGGAGGCGTCGGAGCCGCCGATGTGGTGGCCGTACTCGGGATGGTCGCCATAGCCGAAGACCGAGACCGGCTCGCCCAGCGAAGCCCAGACGTTGTTGAAGTTGACGCCCGCCGCCATCACCCGCACGATCACCTCGAAGGCGCCGGGCTCGGGGACCTCGATCTGCTCGAGCTGGAAGGCGTCTTTCGGTTCGCCCTCACGCTCCTGGCGGATCACCCACGCCGCCATCGTCTCCGGCAGCGTGCCGGGCTCCACGTCCAACTTCGCTACTTCACTGGTGTCAACGGCCAAAACCGGCTCCTCCGCGGGTCGGGGTACGGGCCGCGAATCCTAGTTAAGCGGCGGCGAGAGCGAATCGAACCTGCGATTGACCCCCTCAGAGGGGGAAAATCATCGGCTCGCTCAGGCGGCTTCGGCCTCGGGTGGTTCCGGGGCGGCCTCGCGCAGCTCGGGCGCGGTGATCTCGCGCACGGTCGCCTCGACCGGCGTCGGCGCCTCGATCTCCTTGCCCGGCGCCACCCCGAGCCCCTCGACTTTGCGCAGCTGCGGCAGCAGCCTGCCCTCCATCGAGCCGACGGCCGAGTTGTAGGCCTTGGTCGCTGAGGAGAGACGGCCGCCGACGGCGTCGAAGTCGCTGAGAAACTTCGAGAAGCGGCTGTGCAGGGTGCCGGCGGCGCCGGCGATCTCCGCCGCCTCGGCGACCATCCGCTCCTGCCGCCAGCCCAGCTCCATCGTCCGCAGCAACCCGATCAGCGAGGTCGGGCTGACCAGGAGCACGTTGCGCTCCAGCGCGTAGTCGAAGAGCGCTGGGTCGGCGGCGAAGGCGGCGTGCAGGGCCGGCTCGTTGGGGATGAAGCAGATCACCAGGTCCGGCATCTGGCCCGGGTTGAACTGGCCCTGGTAGTCCTTCGAGCTGAGGCTGCGTACGTGCTCGCGGGTCTGCCGCGCGTGGCGCTCGAGGTGGACCCGCCGCTCCGATTCCACCTCGCTCTCCTGCGCGTCCAGGAAGGCGTCGAGCGGCACCTTCGAGTCGGCGACGAAGCTGCGGCCTTCCGGCAGCAGGAAGATCGCGTCGGGCCGCAGCCGCCCCTCTTCGGTTCGCAGCGTCTCCTGCAGCTCGAAGTCGACGTGCTCGGTCATGCCGGCGATCTCGACGCAGCGCCGCAGCTGCAGCTCGCCCCACTGGCCGCGCGTCTGCGGCTGGCGCAGCGCCTTCTTCAGCCCCGCGGTCTCGCTGTTGAGGTTGCCGATCGTCTGCCCCATCTGTTCGAGCAGCGCCTGCGTGCGCAGGTCGGTCTCGCCGCGGCGCTGGACCTGCTCTTCGATCTTCTTCTGGCCCTGGGCGATGCGCTCGGCGAGGTTCTTGATCTCGGCCTGGCGTTTGTCGAGCGCCGCCTCGGCGGTCTTGACGTCGACCTCCCGCGCCTCCTTGTTGGCCTGCAGCAGGCCCGGCAGCGCCTCCGACAGCGCCCGGGCGGTTGCCTGGGAGGTCGCCTCCTGGATCGCGGGGGTGAGGTCGGGCTGCTCGACCGGCTCGGCATCCCTCGCCACCAGCAGGTAGACGAGGGCAACGGCGAGGACGAGGACGGCTATGGCGAGCGCGATGGTCATCGCCAGCCAGGCTGACGGACCCTCCAGACGGAACCCGCCTTTTGAAACGCCGCTTGCAGCGGGTTCCAGAGCGAGCCACCCGGTGACTTGTTAGAAACCGTTCTGTTTTCCTTGAGTATTAGCTCTCCCGATGGTAGGAACGGAAGGTCCCCCTCGGGGGACCTTCGAAAAACCAGAAGGGAGAAACAAGATGTCTCGTTTCCTCAAGACCGTCATGCTCGCGATGAGCGCGATGGCCCTCTTTGCTGTTATGGCCTCGGCTGCGCACGCCGAAACAGGGGCGCTGACAGCCACGGAATACCCGGCCCAGATCACAGGCGAACAGGGCCCAGGCGCGACCTTCGACATCGGCGCCCGTAACGTCGAATGCGCCACATCGGACCTCAACGCGACAATCATGGGCCCGACCGACCCGGTGACATTCAAGCCGATCTACGGCGGCTGCATCTCGCAACCGGGGGCGTTGCCGGTGACAATCACACCCAACGGCTGCGACTACCTGATCGGTGTCAGCAAACCGGGCACGACAGGCATTTTCATGCAGACCACAGGGCGGATGCAGGCGTGGCTCAACTGCCCCGCCGGGCAGCAGCTGGAAATCCACATCTACGAAAACGCCGCCAAACATGCGGCGAACGTCTCGACATGCACATATGACGTCGGCCCGCAGGGCCCGGTGCCGGCCGGCATTTACCACAACACACCGGCAATGGTGCCGCCCGACATCCTCGCGACAGTCAACGCGACGTTCAACGGGCTGAGCACAATCGGTCCGGCGGCATTCTGCGGCGCGAACGCCTTCGAACCGATCGCGGTCACGCTCACAGGCAACTACACACTGAGGGGCTATCAGGACTTCGGCTTCTTCGAGGGGCCCCAGATCCCGATCGACGTCGGCTAGCCGTTACGGCAGCAGCACGTCGTTCTGAGAGGAGGCGCGGTAGCTGCCCACCGTCAGGTGGGCGGGCCGCGCCTCCGGCATTCCCACGGCGGTGATCGTGTAGGAGCCGGTGGGGAGTTCGACCCCGAAGGTGCCGGGGCTGCGGGCGAAGATCACGTCCGATTCGGCCTCCTTCTCGCCGCGGATCTTCAGCTGCGTGTCCTTCGGCGTCTGGTTGGCGGTGACGAGGGTGACGTCGAGCGGCTTCTTGGTCTTGATCGGCGGCTGCTGTTGTTCCTGGTTCTGGGGGATCTGCTGGGTCTTTTCCGGGCCGAAGGCGATTTTCGTCGGCTGGACGATCACTTCTTGCGGGTTGATCGTGACGCTGACCCTGGTCGAGACCTGCGGCCGCTGCTCGTTGGCATGGCGCGATTCGCCGCAGCCGACCAGGAGCGCTGCCGTCCCGATCAGGGCGGCCAACCCCGCCGATCTAACTCTCCCGAGCCCCATCGAGGCTGAATCTAACCGAAGGGGAGGCCGACAACCTCGGCCGTAACGCCATCTTCACCTACGGCGACGGTCGCGCCCGGCTCGGCCTCGCGGCGCAGGATCGCCATCCCGATCGGGCCGAGGGCGGGGGAGACGGCGGCGCTGCCGAGCCTGCCGACCTCTTTGTCGCCGAGCCGCAGCGGCTCGCCCGGCCGCGCCGGCGCGCTCAGCTTCAGCCCGCGCAGGTGGCGGTTCGGCTTGCCCTTGTAGTGGAGGCGGGCGACGGTCTCCTGGCCGATGTAGCAGCCCTTGGTGAAACTGACCGCCTGCTCGACGATCCCGGCCTCGGCGGGCATCGTCTCGGTCCCCATCTCGGCCCCGAAGCGGGGGCGGCCGGACTCGATCCGCAGGATCTCGGCCGCCTCGGGGGAGACCTCGGCCGCGCCGGCGGCGAGCAGCGCCGGCCAGACGCGGTCGCGCTCGGCGGCGGGGACGAGGACGTCGATGCCGGCGGCGGTGCCGACGGCGAGGCAGCGGGCGCCGCCGATCGTCACCTCTTCGCAGGCGTTCTCCGGCAGCGCCGCCGAGCCGGCGATCTCGACCGCCCGCGGGCCGATCAGCGAGAGGATCGCCCGCTCCTCGCCGACGTCGGCCACCTCCACTTCGCGGCCGATCTTGTACATCCCCAGGTGCCGCCGCACCGCGTCCAGCCCCTCTGGCTCGAGGTCGAGCCAGAGGTCGGGCTCCTCACCCGGCCGCAGCACCCGCACGTCGCCCTGCATGTGGCCCTTGCGGTCGAGCAGCGCCGCATAGACCCCGTCCCCAGGCTCGAGCGCCTCGGTGTCGTTGGTCAGCTGCCCCTGCAGGTACTCGGCCGCTTCCGGCCCGGAGACCAGCAGCTTCCCCCGCTCGGAGCGATCGAGCAGCCCACACTCCTCCCGCAGCTGCCGGTACTGCGCATCCAGCTCAACTAAGACGGTCATTACGTCGATTCTAGGAATCCGACTTTTAGATGTGTCAAAATCAGATTTAGACGTGTCTAATTCTCAGGCGATAGAGGACTACGCGAAGGCGATCTACGCGATCTCCCAGGAGCGCGACGGGCTGGTCCTCAACGGCGAGGTCGCGCACCGGCTCGGCGTCACGCCGGCGACCGCGACCTCGATGCTGAAGAAGCTGGCCGAGCTCGGGCTGGTCGACTACATGCCCTACAAGGGCGTCAGCCTGACCCCGGCGGGGGAGAAGGTGGCGCTCGAGGTGATCCGCCATCACCGCCTGATCGAGGCCTACCTCTCCGAGGCGCTGGGGATGCCCGAGGACCGGGTGCACGAGGAGGCCGAGGTGCTCGAGCACTACATCTCCGAGGAGCTGGAGGCGCTGATCGCGGCCAAGCTCGGCGAACCGCGCCACGACCCGCACGGGACGCCGATCCCCGGCCCCGACCTGGTGCCGCCGACCTGGGGGAGCGCTTCGTGAAACCGGCGCCGCCGCCGGGCGAAGCGGTCGTCGAGGAGTTGCGCGGCGCCGGGGTCGGCCCCGAGGCCGTGCTCCCCGGCGAGGCCGCGGTCGCCGAAGCCGCCTATCGCTCGCTCGAAGGCCATCGCCGCGGCCTCCGCAGCATCTGGCCCTTCCTCGGCCCGGCCTTCATCGCCGCCGTCGCCTACATCGACCCCGGCAACTTCGCGACCAACATCGCCGGCGGCGCCAAGTTCGGATACCTGCTGCTCTGGGTCGTCCTCTCGGCCAACCTGATCGCGATGCTGGTCCAGACCCAGTCGGCGAAGCTGGGGATCGCCACCGGCAAGAACCTCGCCGAGCTCTGCCGAGAGCGCTTCAGCCGCCGCACTTCGATCGGCCTCTGGCTGCAGGCCGAGCTGGTGGCGATGGCCTGCGACATCGCCGAGGTCGTCGGCGCCGCGCTCGGCCTCAACCTGCTCTTCGGGGTTCCGCTCTTCCCGGCCGGGCTGATCGCCGGCGCCGGGGCCTTCGCGCTGCTGGCGCTGCAGCAGCGCGGGTTCAGGCGGCTCGAGGCCGGCATCACCGTCCTCGTCGGCGTCGTCGTCGCCTCCTTCGCCTTCGAGCTGATCGACTCTTCGCCCGACGGCGGCGAAGTCGCCAAGCACCTCGTCATCCCCGGCTTCTCCGGCACCGAAAGCCTGCTGCTGGCGACGGGAATCATCGGCGCGACGGTGATGCCGCACGTCATCTACCTGCACTCGGCGCTGACCCAGCGGCGGATCGTCGGTCGCAACGGGGCGGAGAAGAAGAAGATCCTCCGCTTCGAGAAAGTCGACGTGGTGATCGCGCTCTCGCTCGCCGGGTTGGTGAACCTCTCGATGATGATCGTCGCCGCTGCCCTCTTCCACAGCAGTGGACTCACCAATGTCGACTCGATCGACGGCGCCTTCGAAGGGTTCAAGACGCTCGTCTCCGACCGGGCGGCGACGATCTTCGGCATCGCCCTGCTGGCCTCGGGGTTCGCCTCCTCCTCGGTGGGGACGATGGCCGGGCAGGTGGTGATGCAGGGGTTCATCAGACGCCAGATCCCGCTCTTCGTCCGCCGCGCGCTCACCCTCTCCCCGGCGTTGCTGGTCCTCGCGGTCGGCATCGATCCGACCGACGCCCTGGTCGGCAGCCAGGTCGTCCTCTCCTTCGGCATCCCGTTCGCCCTCGTGCCCCTGCTGATGATCGCCGCCAACAAGAAGGTGATGGGGGATCTCGTCAACCCGCGGTGGCTGACCGCACTGGCGGGAGCGCTCTCGAGCCTGATCATCGCCCTCAACGTCTTCCTGCTGTACCAGGTCTTCTTCGGCTGATGAGGAGGCGAGCGGAGATCAAGCTGGTCTCCGAGCTCGGCGCTGGGACCGAGGTGGTCTGGGCGCGAGCGATCGACCCGGCGGGGATCAACGACGAGCTGATGCCGCTGATGCGGATGACGGTCCCGCGCGGCGCCGAGAATTTCGGCCTCGAAGACGAGGCGCCGGGAAGGATCGGGCGCAGCTGGGTGCTCCTCTTCGGCTTCCTGCCGTTCGACTACGACGATCTCAACATCGTCTGGCTCGATCCTGGCCGCGGCTTCCTGGAGCGCTCGACGATGCTCTCGATGCGCCTCTGGGAACACGAACGGACGCTGGAGCCGCTCGGCGAGGATCGCTCTGAGATCACCGACCGGCTGGCCTGGGAACCACGCCTGCCGCTGCCGGGGGCCTGGCTGCGCCCGCTGATCCGCGCAGTCTTCAACCATCGCCATCGTCGCCTGCAACGTGCCCTCCACTACGCTTGAGCCCGTGAGTCTGGTCACCGACTTCCAGCAGATCCTCGACACCCTGCCGACCGACTGGACCGACCTCGAGGTCGACATGCGGATCGGCGACATGGGTCAGTACGTCGACACCGCAACTTGGCTGAGCCAGGTCAACGCGCAGGTCTACCAGCACCCGCAGGCCGACAGCTGGCACTGGCGGCTGCTGGTCGCCCACAGCTTCGGCCACGCCGCCGCGGCGGAGACGGTGATGGGCGTGCTGGAGAAATTGGACGGCGAAGGCGTCGCCGGAGAGCTCCGGGTCGCCGAGGTCCGCGAGGGCCGCTCCGAGGTCGTGCAGATGTGGGGTCGGCCGGAGAGCGTGCGCGAAGAGTTCTGCCAGCGCCGCTCGATTTAGTGGCTCGCGTCCTCAGCATCGCCACCGACCTGATGCTCGGCAGCAAAGTCGACGCGACGCTCGGCGCCGCCGGCCACGAGGTGACCACCTCGCACTCGATCGAGGAGAGCACCTGGGACGGCGTCGACCTGATCGTCGCCGACTTGGACGTCGAGAACCCGGAGGCGCTGGTCGGCCTCGGGATGCCGGTGCTCGGCTACTACTCGCACGTCGAGGTGGCGACCAAGGAAGCCGCGGAAGCGGCGGGGGTGGACCTGGTCGTTCCGCGTTCGCGGATGGCGCGGGAACTACCCGCCCTGGCTGAACGCCTGCTGCACGGCTAGCGGCTTTTCCAGCAGCCCGTGCCGGAGGTCCCAGGCGGCCCATTCTTCGAGCACGCTCATCTCGAAGGGCCGCGGCTGCATCACCGGCAGCAGCACCTTCATCTGCGCTTCCTGGTCGGCGCGTTCGAGGTTCTTGTTGTCGGCGAGGAGATCGTCGAGCGCAGCCTTGGGCTGTTTCTCCGCGAACGCGTAGCCGCGGCGGGTGGCGGAGACGACCTCGTCGACCAGCTCCGGGTCGCTCTTCAGCAGCTTCTCGGACGTGGCCAGCACCAGCTCGGGATAGGGCGGAGCGCCGAAGTCGTTGACCTTGAAGACGCGGATCGGCGTGCCCTGGCGGCGCAGCGCCACCGCCTCGGCGTTCCAGAAGCCGGTCGCGGCCTCGACCTTGCCGGCCGCCAGCGAGGGGACGGCGGTGAAGCCGATCGTCACCTCGTCGACCTTGGCCGGGTCGCCGCCGTCGGCTTCGACCTCGGAGTCGACCACCGCTTCGTCGGAGGGCAGGCCGCTGACGCCGACCCGCTGCCCTTCGAGGTCGCGCGGGCTGTGGACGGGGCCGTCGCTGCGGGCGATCACCGCCGCCAGCGGGCGCTGGACGATCGGCATCACGCCGACCAGGGGGATGCCCTTCTCGCGGGCGATCCCGAGGTCGTGGATGTCGAGGATCGCGAACTCGACCTTGCCGGCCCCGAGCAGCTTCGGGGCGTCGGTCGATTCCCCCGGCGGCTGCACCTTCAGGTCGACTCCCGCGTCTTCGTAGAAGCCTTCGGCCTGCGCCGCGTAGATGCCGCTGTGGACGGCGTTGGGGGTGAAATCGAGCACGAGCGTCGCGCCTTTCGGCACGCCCGGTTCCGCACCGCTTCCCCCGCAGCCGGCGACGCCGACGAGCGCGAGAGCGGCCGCCAGCAGCGCGACAGCTCTACTCATTCGGTCGGGGAAACTAATTCATCCACCAAATATGAGTACACTGCCGCCGCTTACCTGATCACGGGAATGGAGGAGGAAACAGTGCAGGAAAGAGGTCTAGCCGCATATTTGGCTGAGTTGATCGGCACGTTGCTGCTGGTCTTCTTCATCAGCAGTGTCGTCATCCTTTTCGTCTCGACGGGTGGTCAGGCGCAGTTCGGCTCCGACTTCGCCGTCGTCGGCCTCGTCCATGCATTCCTGCTGTTCGGCCTGATCGTCATGTTCGGCGTGGTCAGCGGCGGGCACTTCAACCCGGCGGTGACGCTTGGGGCGCTGGTGATCCGCCGCATCCGGCCGCTCGACGGGGTCATCTACATGCTGGCCCAGCTTTCCGGCGCCGTCCTCGGCGCCCTGCTCGCCAAGGGGCTGCTGCTCGACGAGGGACGGGCAACGCACTACGGCGCCGCGCAGGTGAGCGGCCTGCTGGCCGGCAACTTCGCCGGCGCGGTAGTCGAGGGGATCGGCACCTTCGTCCTCGTCCTCGTCATCCTCACCGCGGTCTACTCGGAGAAGAGCTTCAAGGAGTGGGCGCCGCTGGCGATCGGCACCACCCTGGGCTTCATAGTCATGGTCGGCGGCCCGCTGACCGGCGGTGCCTTCAACCCGGCCCGCTGGTTCGGCCCGGCGCTCGTCGGCAACGAGTGGGGCGGCGTCTGGCCCTACCTCGCCGGCCCGATCGTCGGCTCGCTCCTGGCAGCGGCCGTCTACCGCTTCGTCCTCGAGCCCGGCGGACTGCCGCCGACCGAACCGCCGGAGCACGTCCGGCCGCCGGTCCCGAAACGGGCGACGCCGAGCAGCGACAGACCCGCCGACTGAGGCGGAGTCGCCAGAGAGTCTTCAAAGCGCCACCCCAACCGGGTGGCGCTTTTGCTTTCGGGGCCTGCCCGCCCCGCGGGTGCAGTAGCTTGAGCGGCGTGCGCCGGGTCACCTTCTCCCGCAACTACACGCTTTCGCTCTCCCGTACCTGCCAGTGCTACTGCAAGTACTGCGCCTTCGCCACCCACCAGGCGCACGTCCACGCGCCCGAGGAGGTCGAACGGCAGCTCGACGAGGCGCTGAAACGCAACGCCAAAGAGCTGCTGGTCCTGACTGGCGAGCGGCCCGAGGTCAACCCAGTGGTCGCCGAACGCCTGTCGGCCTGGGGCCACCAGGACTTCACGAGCTACGTCATCTGGGCCTGCGAACGAGCGCTCGAACGGGGCATGCTCCCCCACACGAATCTGGGTGTTCTCTCGAAGGAGGATCTAGCTCGCCTCCGAGAGGTCACCGCCTCCCAAGGCCTGATGCTGGAGTCCATCTCCGAGCGGCTCATGGAGACCGTCCACGCCGGCTCTCCCACCAAGCATCCGAAGGCTCGCCTCGCGACGATCGAAGCTGCGGGAGAACTGAAGATCCCGTTCACGTCGGGAATCCTGGTCGGCATCGGAGAGACGGAGGACGAGCGCGTGCAGTCCCTCGAAGCCCTCGCAGATCTGCACGCCCGCTACGGGCATCTGCAGGAGGTGATCCTCCAGAACTTCGTTCCCCACCCGCGCTACTACGGCGCCGAGGTAGCCGACATCGCTGACTCGGCCTCCCGTGAGCGGTGGGAGCGCGATGGGGATGCCCCCTCCAGACACCCCTCGCTATGGCTCGGGGTTGAGTGTCTGGAGGGGGCATCCCCATCGCCCCCTTCGTCTCCGTCGTGGGCCGACCCGGTCTCCATCGAGGAGATGAAACGGTTGATCGGCGAGTGCAGAAGGCTCATGCCGGATGTCGGTGTGCAGGTGCCGCCGAACTTGTCGGAGCACTGGCCCGAGTTGGTGGAGGCTGGTGCCACCGATCTAGGCGGCCTATCTGCCAACGGCGATCACATTTCGCCTGAGGAGCCGTTCCCTTCGCCGCACCAAGTGCGGAAGGAGCTGGCGCCGCGCGGTTATGCCCTCACGGAGCGGCTCTGCGTCTACCCGCAGTACATGGACCCTAAGTGGATGGAGCAGGGGATCCTGGACGTGATCAAGCTGAAGTACTGGTCGTTCATCCCGAGGCGGGGGTCGGGGCGACGGTCGGAAGAGGCGATTGCCCCTTGGCTGGCGGAGAAAGCGATCGCCAAGGGTCGCGAGGGACGGGAGCTCTCTGAGGACGAGCTGACGGCTCTGTTCGCCGAGACGCGGCCGGAGGTGATCGAGGAGATGCGGGTCGCCGCCGACGAGCTGCGGGCGGAGCTGGCGGGGGACCGGGTCACCTTCGTCGTCAACCGCAACATCAACTTCACCAACGTCTGCATCGTCGGCTGCGCCTTCTGCGGCTTCGGGCAGGGGCGGCGTTCGCCGGACGCCTATGAAGTCTCGGAGGAGGACTTCGCTGCGCGCATTCGGGAAGCGGTCGAGTTCGGCGCGACCGAGCTCTGCATGCAGGGCGGAATCCATCCCGACCTGACGCTGGAGGAGTACGGGCGCTGGCTGCGGCTGGCAAAGGAGGTGGCGCCGCAGCTGCACCTGCACGCCTACTCGCCGATGGAGATCAACTGGGCCTGCGAGCGCTCCGGCAAGGAGCCGTTGGAGGTCTTCGAGTACCTGCTCGAGTGCGGGCTCGGCTCGACGCCGGGCACGGCGGCGGAGGTGCTCGACGATGGCGTCCGCCAGCGGATCTCGCCGAACAAGCTGCCGGTCGACCGCTGGGTCGAGATCATCGAGGCCTCCCACCGCGCCGGCCTGCGCTCGACCTCGACGGTGATGTTCGGCCACATCGAGGAGCCGCGTGAGCTTGCCCGCCACATGCGGGTGATCCGGGCGTTGCAGGAGCGGACCGGCGGCATCACCGAGTTCGTCCCGCTCAGCTTCATCCCCTTCAACACCCTGCTCGGGCGCACGCACGGGATCGAGGAGATCACGATCGACGAGAACCTCAAGCACACCGCCGCCTTCCGCCTCGCCCTCGGCCGCAGCGTCACCAACATGCAGGCGAGCTGGGTGAAGATGGGGCTCGAGGGGGTAACCGAGGCGCTGCGCTGGGGCGTCAACGACCTCGGCGGCACGTTGATGGAGGAGAACATCTCCCGTATGGCCGGCTCGCAGCACGGGGTGCGGCTGGAGCCCGAGCAGCTGATCGGGGCGGCGCGGGCGGCCGGGCGCGAACCGGCGCAGCGGACGACGTTGTACGAGATCATCGAGACCTATGCGAGCGATGGTCCTAGAGAGGCAGCGGGAGCCGCTCCGGCTCACTGAGCTGCCCGAGCCCGAAGTCGCAGCCGGACAGGTCCTGCTCGACATCCGCGCCTGCGGCGTCTGCCGCACCGACCTCCACATCCTCGACGGCGACCTGACCGAGCCGAAGCTGCCTCTTGTGCCGGGCCATCAGATTGTCGGCGTCGTCCGCGAGATGGGGGAGGGGGTGGAGCGCTTCGCCCCCGGCGACCGCGTTGGGGTGCCGTGGCTGGGCTGGACCGACGGAACGTGCCGTTACTGCCGCAGCGGCCGCGAGAACCTCTGCGACCACGCCAGGCTCACCGGCTACGACATCGACGGCGGCTACGCCGAGGCGGCGGTGGCCGACGCGCGCTTCTGCTTTCCGATCCCCGACGGCTATCCGGACCTGCAAGCGGCGCCGCTGCTCTGCGCCGGTCTGATCGGCTACCGGGCGCTGCGGCTGGTCGGCGAGGCGGAGCGGATCGGCTTCTACGGCTTCGGCGCTGCCGCCCACATCCTCTGCCAGGTGGCGGTGCACGAAGGACGGCGCGTCTTCGCCTTCACCCGCGGCGACGACGCCGAGACGCAGGCGTTCGCCCGCCGGCTCGGCGCCGAGTGGGCGGGCTCCTCGGACGAGGCGCCGCCGGAGGAGCTCGACGGCGCGATCGTCTTCGCCCCGGTCGGGGCGCTGATGACGGCGGCGCTGCGGGTCAGCGCCAAGGGCGCCCGGATCATCAGCGCCGGCATCCACATGAGCGACATCCCCTCCTTCCCGTATGACGAGCTGTGGGGCGAGCGGGTACTCGGCTCGGTCGCCAATCTGACTCGCCAGGACGGCGAGGAGTTCATCGCGTTGGCGCCGCAGGTGCCCGTCGAGACCGAGATCTCGGTCTACCCGTTGGAGGAGGCGAACGAGGCGCTGGACGACCTCCGCGCCGGCCGCTTCCGCGGCGCCGCCGTGCTGCAGATAGCTGGGTGAGCATCTCCAAATCGGGTAGCTGAAGGGCATCCACTGAAAGCCAAGGGAAGGGATGCATGAGCGACGAGATCCGCAACAAGGACGACGCCAAGGGGCGCGTCAAGGAAGCAGCAGGGGACCTGACCGGTGACGACGACCTGAAGCGCGAAGGCAAGGTCGACAAGGCGACCGGCGCGGCCAAGGACGGCGTCGAGAAGGTCTCGGACAAGGTCAAGGACGCGGTCGGAAAGGACCGCGACTAGCGGTCCTCGTTCAGCGAAAGAGGTCTTCGCCGGGAGGGCGGCGGAGGGCGGCGGCGGAGGGGCCGTCCTCCGCCCCGACGTAGCGGGCGAGGCCGCGCACCACTGCGGCGGGGACCCCCTCGTCCTTGCTGCGCACCAGGTCGGCAGCCGCGGCGACCTCGTCGGCGATGGCGATCACGGTCGCGCTCAACTCGCGGCCGCCGGCGTCGGCGCGACCGCGCCAGTCGTCCAGTGGTTGCAGACCGGCGCAGCCGATGGCCACCTCGGCTTGGCCCAACCTCCAGGCTCGACCGAAGCTGTCGGCGATTACGACTGCGGGGTGGGGGGGTCGGGGGTGAGTGTCGGCGGACAACAGCGGGGAGGGTCCGGCGACACTCACCCCCGACCCCTCAACACGGGTCGTTAGTTCTTTGCGGATGCGGCGGGCTGAAGCGTCGGGGTCCTTCGGGAGAAGGCAGACCGTTCCTTCCTCCGGAAGGTTCGAGCTGTCGATGCCGGCGTTGGCGCAGACGAAGCCGTGGTGCGTTTCCGTGATCAGGACCCGCTCCTCCCGCAGCACCTCGCGACTCTCGGAGAGCACCAGCTCCACGAGCCCCGCCTCCTTACCCAGCTTCTTTGCCAAATCGCGCGCCCGCTCGGATGGCGCGACTTCCGAAAGCTTCCGCACCTGCCCCTCGGCCTTCGAGACGATCTTCTGGGAGATCACCACGATGTCGCCGTCCCCAAGCTGCGCCCGCTCGGCGATCAGCTTTCCGATCTGGTCTCCCTCGGATACCTCGGGCATGCCCTCGACGGGCAGGACCCGAAGCTCGTTGCTCATATCCCCAGCGCCTTCGCCGTCCGCTTCGCTCGGCCGCGCTGGTGCTCCAGGGCGCGGGTGAGGGCGATCACGTCGGCGGGGGTGTCGAGGTCGAGTTCGATCGAGGGCAGCTCCTCGATCCCGAAGGGGACCCCGGCCTGGCGCGCCGCCTCGACGTGGCGCTCGCGGCTGCCCTCGCCGAAGGCGGGGACGATCGCGCTCGGCGGGCTGAGCAGGAGCGCGTTGGTGCCGGTGCCGTGGCGGTCGGGGACGATGCCGACGTAGCTGCCCGGCACCCCGGTCAGCAGGCGGTCGAGCTCGCGCGGGTCGAGCAGCGGGCAGTCGCCGGCGAGCAGGACGACGCGCTCGGCGCCGTCGGCTTCGGCCCGGGCGATCCCCGCCTGTGCCGCCTCGACATGCCCCCCGTCCTCGGGGTCCGGGACGACCTCGGCCCCGGCTTCGGACGCCAGCTCCTGCGCGATCGGGTCGCCGGTGACCACGATCGTCCGCTCCACCGTTCGCGCCTGGCCGATCGCTTCGAGGACGTCGGCGACCATCGCTTCCATGAGGTCGCGGCGCTGCTCACCCGTGATCCCGGCCGCCATCCGCTGCTTGGCGGCGCTGAAGCGCTTCACCGGTAGTACCGCGGTCGCGTTCAAGAGCGCAGCGTAGCTGCGTAGTCGAGCACGATCCGCGCCAGGCGCACCCGTCCGGCGGCGCCCTCCATCAGGGTCGGCGCGACGAGGGTCGGGATCTCGGCCGGGGGCGGGTCGGGGTCGCCCTCGTCGACGACCATCGCGTCGATCAGGCCGGCGTAGAGGGAGGCGACGCCGGCGGCAGTGGTCGGGCGGCCGATGCCCTCCATGAAGCGGTCGGTCGGGCCCTTGACGACGGCGCCGGCGACGTAGGGGCTGACGGCGACGACCGGGGCGGGGGAGGCGGCGATCGCCTCGCGGAGGCCGGGCACGGCGAGGATCGGGCCGATGCTGATCACCGGATTCGAAGGACCGACGACGATGACCTCGGCGCCGCGCAGTGCTTCCAACACCTCCGGCGTCGGCTCGGCCGCCTCGATTCCCTCCAGCTGCACGCCCAGGACCTCGGGTTGACCCTGGTCGAGGATCAGATACTCCTGCAGGCCGCGCGTGCCGTCGGGGGTGACGACCTGGGTGCGGACCGGCGCGTCGGTCATCGGCAGCACCCGCGCCTCGACGCCGAGGCCGCGGGCGATCTGCGCCTGCGCGTCGGTCGGTCGGCCGCCGTCGTCGAGGAACTGGCGGCGGTAGAGGCAGGCGGCGAGGTCGCGGTCGGAGAGGCCGAACCAGCTCGGCGCGCCGAGCTGCTTGAGGCGGTTGAAGACGGTGAACTCGTCGTCTTTGATGCCCCAGCCGCGGGCCTCGTCGATTTCGCCGCTGAGCCAGTAGGTGACGAGGTCGGGGTCGGGGGAGACGTGGGCGCCGAGCGCCTCGACGTCGTCGCCGGTGTTGGCGATCACCGCGAGGTCGGGGCCGACCTCCTCCTGCATCCCGGCCGCGAGTTTGGCGCCGCCGGTGCCGCCGGCCAGGAGCGCGACGCGCACCTAGGCGGTCCTCCGAGCGCGCTGTTCCAGCGCGCTCATGCCCAGTGGTCGCCGTCCGGCAGGCCGGTCAGCCGGATCCCGGCGTGGGTCTTGTAGCGGGTGTTGACCGAGATCAGCATCGGGGTCAGCTGCTCGACGATCCGCGCCATCTCGAGGGCGCCCGCGTTGACGGCATGCAGGCCCGGGATCAGCTCGATCAGCCGCGCGACGCGCGCCTTGTCGGCCTTCTTGTCGCCGCAGACGAGGACGTCCTCGCCGAGCTCGGCGTCGAGGTCGGCGAGGCTCGGGGCGGCGAGCGTGTGCATCGCGGCGATCACGGTCACTCCCTCCGGCACCATCTCCTGTGCCTGCTGGGCGGCCGAGCCCTGCCAGACGCCGAGCGAGCGCGTCGCCTTGCCGCTGACCGCGGCGGCGAGGGGGACAGTGCAGTCGACCAGGAGCTGGCCGGGGCGCAGGGCGTCGCGCAGGTTGTTGAGGTTCTCCGACTGGGCGCGGAAGGGGACGGTGAGGAAGACGATCTCACCCTTGGTCGCCGCCTCCTCGTTCTGGAGGCCGGTGACGTCGGCGCCCGGCACCGCCTCGCGCACCTTCGCTGCCGCTTCCTCGGCACGGCCGGCGTCGCGAGAGCCGATCACGATCGGCGCCCCCGCCTTCGCCCAGCGCCGCGCAAGGCCGGCGCCGAGGGCGCCCGTGCCACCAATGATCGGAATAGGTTCGCTTGCAAGACTCAAAATTTGAGAAAGTCAAATTTACGGCGCCTCAAATGTCTGGGCGCCTCGATGCCTGGGCCGCGCAGTCTATGCTCCGCCAGGATGAGGCTGGAGGGACGCAGGGCACTGGTCACCGGTGGGGCGAGCGGCATCGGCGCTGCAACCGCCGCCCGGCTCTCGGCCGAGGGCGCCGAGGTATGGGTCGGCGACATCAACGTCGAGGGCGCCGAGAAGGTGGCGGGGGAGATCGCAGGCCATGCGGTCGAGCTCGACGTCACCGACCTCGAGGCTGCCCGAGCCGCCGTCCAAGCCGTCGGCGACCTCGACGTCCTTGTCAACAACGCCGGCATGGACAACTTCGGCTTCTTCGTCTACGTCACCCAGGAGCAGTGGGGGCAGGTGCTCGACATCAACCTCGGCGGCGTCATGAACTGCACCCACGCAGCGCTGCCCGGGATGCAGGAGCGTGGCTATGGCCGCATCGTCAACATCGCCTCGGAGGCCGGCCGGGTGGGTTCGAAGGGCTCGGCCGCCTACTCCGCCGCCAAGGCGGGCGTGATCGGCTTCACCAAGGCGATCGCCCGCGAGGCCGCCCGCTATGGCGTCACCGCCAACGCGATCGCCCCCGGCCCGATCGAGACGCCCCTCCTGATGGGCGCCAAAGAGTTCGGCGAGATCGGCGAGAAGGTCATCGAGACGATGAAAAGCGCCACCCAGATGGGCCGCCTGGGCCAGCCCGACGAGGTCGCGGCCGCGGTGGCGTTCCTGGCCTCCGATGACGCCAGCTACGTGACGGGGGAGACCCTCGGCGTCAGCGGCGGCCTCGGGATGGTCTGAAGCGCCGCAAACTCCACAAAAACAGGCTGGGTAAGGGGGCGAGTTCGAGCGCTCGCTGACTTAACCTCACTATGGCGAGGTCAACTCAGCAGGTGCTTGACGACCGCAGGCGGGAAAGGGTTCTGATGGCCCGGCGGGCCTGGGATCTGGCCCTAAATCAGCATGGGGTTGTCTCCAGTGATCAGCTGCGCAAGGTCGGGTATACGCCCCAGGCGATCTACCACCGGATCAGAACTGGACGCCTGCACCCGCTGCATCGTGGGGTATACGCGGTGGGCCGACCACACGTCACCGACCACGGTCTGTGGATGGCTGCAGTCATTGCTTGCGGCGATGGCGCTGTGCTCAGCCACTCCAGCGCCGCCGCGCTGTGGCGAATCGGACCCGAGGACCGGGACGTAGTGGAGCTCTCCTTACCCAGCCCTTTTCAACGACGCCGTCCAGGCCTCCGCATTCATCGCCGACTATCCCTTGAGCCCCGCGACGTCACCGCCGAGTACGGCATTCCGGTTACGACCCCAGTCCAGACCTTGATCGACATGTCGCTCCGCCTCGACCGTCCCGGCATCGAGCGGATGATCAACGAGGCCGACAAATACAACGTCGCGCACCCGCCGGGGCTGCGGAGGGCGCTCGAAGCTCGAGCGGGCGCGCCGGGCGCGGCCACGCTCCGGTTCATCCTCGACCGGCGCACCTTCCGCCTCACCAAGGAGGAGCTGGAACGGCGCTTCCTGCCGCTGGCGCGCAAGGCGGGGCTGCCGGTGCCCCTCACCGGCCAGTGGGTCAATGAGTTCGAAGTCGACTTCTACTGGCCGGACCTGGGCCTGGTCGTCGAGACCGACGGGCTGCGCTATCACCGCACGCCGGCCGAGCAGGCGCGGGACCGGCTCCGCGACCAGACCCACACCGCCGCCGGGCTGACGCCGCTGCGCTTCACCCACGAGCAGGTCCGCTACGAACCCGAGCACGTGCTCGCGATCCTCGCTCAGACCGCGAGCCGGCTCGCCATCTCGACGAAGTAGTCGAGCGAGCGCGGGTTCGCCAGCGAGTCGCGGCTGGCCGCCTGCTCCACCGGCGTCCCCATCAGGATCCGCTTCACCGGCACCTCGAGCACCTTGCCGCTGAGCGTGCGCGGCACCTCGTCGATCCGGAAGACCTCATCGGGCACGTGACGAGGCGAGCAGCGCTCGCGCACCCGCCGGGCGATCTCCCGCGGCAGCTCCTCGTCCAGCTCGGCCCCCTCGCGCAGGACCACGAACAGCGGCATCCAGCCGTCGGTCCCCGGCCGCGGCACGTCGACCACCAGCGCGTCGACGATCTCGTCGATGCCGAGCACCGCCCGGTAGATCTCGCTCGTCCCCATGCGGATGCCGCCACGGTTGATCGTCGAGTCGGAGCGGCCGTAGATGATCGCCGTCCCACGCCGGGTCAGTTCCAGCCAGTCGCCGTGGCGCCAGACGCCGGGGAACATCTCGAAGTAGCTCTCGCGGTAGCGGCTGCCGTCCTCGTCGCCCCAGAGGTAGAGCGGCATCGAGGGCATCGGCTCGGTCACGACCAGCTCGCCGACCTCCTCGACCACCGGCTCGCCGTCTTCGTCCCACGCCTCGACAGCCGCGCCCAGCGCCCGCGCCTGGATCTCACCGCGGTAGACCGGGAGCGTCGCGGCGCCGCCGACGAAGGCGGTGCAGAGGTCGGTGCCGCCGCTGGTCGAGAACAGCCAGGTGTCGGAGCCAAGGTGCTCGTAGATCCAGTCGAAGCCCTCGGGGGAGAGGGGAGAGCCGGTCGAGCCGATCGCCCCCAGGGCGCTGAGGTCGCGGCCGCGGCCAGGCTCGACCCCCGCCTTCATGCAGGCGCCGATGTAGGCGGCGCTGGTCCCGAACATCGTGATCCCGGCCCGCTCCGCCAAGTCCCAGAGCACGTCCATGTCCGGGTGCCCCGGGTTGCCGTCGTAGAGGACGATCGCCGCCTCGGTCAGGAGGCCGGAGACGATGAAGTTCCACATCATCCAGCCGGTCGTCGTGAACCAGAAGAGGCGGTCGCCGGGGTGGGCGTCGACGTGGAGGCCGAGCTTCTTCAGGTGCTCGAGGAGGATGCCGCCCTGGCCTTGGACGATCGCCTTCGGCAGCCCGGTGGTGCCGGAGGAGTAGAGGACCCAGAGCGGGTGGTCGAAGGGGACACGGGTGAAGCTCAGCTCGGCGTTCGGGTCGGTGGCCGGCAGCTCGTCCCAGAGCATCGCGTCGCGCAGCGGCGAGAGGTCGGGCTCCGGGTCGAGGTAAGGGAGGACGACGGTGCGCTCCAGGCTCGGCATTGCCTCCTGCAGCTGCGCGACCACCTCGCGGCGGTCGAAGTCCTTGCCGCCGTAGCGGTAGCCGTCGACGGCGAAGAGGACCTTGGGCTCGATCTGGGCGAAGCGGTCGACGACGCTGGCGGGGCCGAAGTCGGGCGAGCAGCTCGACCAGACCGCGCCGATCGAGGCGGTCGCGAGGAAGGCGACGATCGCCTCCGGGATGTTCGGCATGTAGGCGACGACGCGGTCGCCGCGCTCGACCCCGAGCGCCCGCAGCCCCGCCGCCACCGCGGCGACGTGCCGTCGCAGCTCACCCCAGCGCAGCTCGCCGAGCTCGCGCAGCTCGGAAGCGTGGAGGATCGCCACCGCGTCGTCGTCTTTGCCGCGAAAGACGTGCTCGGCGTAGTTGAGCCGGGCGTCCGGGAACCACTCCGCCCCCGGCATCTCGCGCGCGGCGAGGACCGGCCGCGGATCGCCGTCGGCCTGCACGTCGAAGAACTCCCAGATCGCCGACCAGAACCCGTCGAGGTCGTCGACCGACCACTGCCAGAGCTCGTGGTAGTCGGCGAAGGCGAGGCCGCGCTCGCGCTCCAGCCAGCGCATGAACTCGCGCAGCCGCGAGCGCTCGACCAGCTCGGCCGACGGCTCCCACAGCAGTTCCCCGTTAGCCGCGTTCACTCGATGCCGGAGGTGGGATTCGAACCCACAAGCCCGCAAGGGCAATCGATTTTGAGTCGATCGCGTATGCCAATTCCGCCACTCCGGCTCCGCCTGAACGATAAAGCCGGATCAGGCCGGCTGCGGCTGGCCCGAGGCGCCCGCGCCGTAGTCCTCGCCGGAGCCGATCGGGCGCTCCTCCTCGACGTGCCACTCCTGGTTGAAGGCGTAGAGCACCGCCGCGATGAGGACGATCTGCAGGAGGCCGAGGATGATCACCAGCAGGCCGATCAGCGAGGAGTTGAGGAGGGCGTCGTCGAAGCCCTGGCGGTCGCGGTTGAACCAGCTTTCGGCGCCGACCGCGCAGAAGATCGCCAGGATCATCGAGAGCGCCGCTGCCACCGGCAGGACGCCGCGGTTCCAGCGCGCGACGATGATCGCGAAGAAGGCGTAGAGGATCGCGTAGATCATGCAGATGAGCCCCATGCCGCCGCCGCCCTTCAGCAGTGACCAGCCGCCGATCGTGATCAGCGCCGCGATCACCGCGGTTGCAGCGAGCAGCAGCACGACCACGAACTTGGTCGTGACCGAACCGGCTTTCTCCCGATTGGGGCGCCACAGTTCGTAACCGGGCCTCACCTCTCCTACTGCCACGGCCCGATCATAGAATCTGTCAGCGACGCGGCGGCATTGGCCGCGCGTTAAGGGCCGACCGGCCCAGCCACGCGGGCGTGGCGGAATTTGGCAGACGCGCCAGGTTTAGGTCCTGGTGAGCTTCGGCTCGTGGGGGTTCAAGTCCCTCCGCCCGCACTCCACCGATACGATCAGGGCCGCTGGGGCAGTGGCCCAACTGGCTAAGGCACCGGTCTCCAAAACCGGCGATTCCAGGTTCGAGTCCTGGCTGCCCCGTACCCCCACGCGGCGTTGAGGCAGCGCCGACAGCGCCAGATAGTGAGCGGACCGCCGTTCGAGTCCTGTTGCGGCGGTCCGGTGCCGCCGTTAGCTTGAGGCACAACGAACTTCGACCGGAGGGAATCGCATGTTGCGTAGCTGGAGGATCCTGTTGGCATCGATGATGGTCGCGCTGCTCGCGGCGGCGGTGTGGGCCGCGCCGAGCGGGGCGGCGAGTGGCGGCACCGCGTCGGCGGGCTGCACGGCGGCGACGAACATCGAGGCGATCATCGACGACTCGGGCTCGATGGCGATCACCGACGAAAGCCGGCTGCGGGTGCAGGCGATGGACCTGCTGATCAACACGCTGCCGGCGAAGACCCAGCTCGGCGCGGTCGAGTTCGGCTCCGGGTTCGGGGAAGAACCCGCCGCCGATACCGTCTTCCCGCCGGAGCCGATCGGCCCGAACGCCGGGACGATGCGCTCGTCCCTCTCCAGCGTGATCAACGCCGACAACGGCGCCACCGACTACAACGGCGCCTTCGCCAAGGCCGACGCCGACAACCCGACCTCCCAGGCGCGGATCTTCCTCACCGACGGCGGTCACAACGCGGGCACCTACAACGAAGCGCACCTCGCCCACAACGTGCCGACCTACGTGATCGGCTTCGGCTCCGGGCTGACGCTGCCGGAAGACCAGGCGCGCCTGCAGAAGATCGCCACCGACACCGGTGGCCAGCTCTACCAGCTCGAAGACAACAGCCAGCTGCAGGCGGTGATGAACAAAATCGGCGCCGCCCTCACCTGCCAGACGCCGCCGCGCGAATTCAACGACCTCCTCAAGCAGGGTCAGAGCAAGACGCATGTCATCGCCGTCGGTGCCTCGACCCATGTCCTGCAGATCGCGCTCAGCTGGGCGAGCCCGTCGGATCGCTTCAAGCTCGGCCACCTGAAGCTGATCGTCAAAGGCAAAGTCGTCGCCGCGGCACGGCCGAAGGTGGCGAAACTGAAGGTGAAGAAAACCGGCGGCGAAACCTTCGCCGTCGCCAAAGTCACCGGACTGCGCAAGGGGACGCTGCGCTTCTCCGTCAAGGCGGCGAAAATCGGCTCCGGCGAACCGAAGGTGAACCTGACGACGCAGGTCGGGTCCGGCTCAGGGCACTGAGAGAAGCAGGCGGGTAGGGGTCGGCGTGGACGCCAGCGACCACGCCGACCCCCGGCACGTCGTGCTTCAGCGCTTGCTCGGTTCGAGCCCGACCAGGTCGTAGTAGCCGACCAGGTAGAGGCGTTTGCCGTCGGAGACCATCGGCGTGTAGCCGGCCTGCTTGATGTGGAAGACGGGCTTGCCGGTGCGGGCGTCGAGGCCGGTCGTTTCCTGCGTCTTGAAGCTCGAGGTGTAGACGGTGTGGCCGATCACGGTGGCGGTGCCGGGGATCGGGCCGCCGACGTCGTAGCGCCAGCGCGGCTTGCCGGTGCGCGCGTCGAGGGCGAAGAAGCGGCCGTTTTCGGCGCCGATGTAGACGGTCGGCGGGGTGCCGGGGACGCGGGCGACCGCAGGCGAGCCGTAGACGTAGCCGCCGGTGTCGAAGGACCAGTCGACCTTGCCGGTCTTCTCGTCGAGGGCGAAGACGGTGCCGTCGTCGCGAGCGGCGTAGACGCGGCCGAAGGCGACCGCGGGGGAGGAGAAGAAGCCGCCGCGGCCGTAGGGAGGGGCCTTGCTCGTGTTGGTGCGCCAGACCGGCTTGCCGGTCTTGGCGTCGAGGGCGAACATCGAGCTCTGGTAGTCGGCGGCGAAGACCATGCCGTCGTCGTAGCTGGGGCTGGCTTTGATCGCGCCGGGCGAGTTGAAGCTCCAGACGGTCTTGCCGCTCTTGGCGTCGAGGGCGACCAGGTTGGTCGTGTCGGTGCCGAGGTAGAGCGTGCCGTTGACGGCGAGCGGGGAGGATTCGAGGTGCGCGTTCAGCTTGCGGACCCAGAGCTTCTTCCCCGTTTCCGCGTCGCCGGCGGCAATGTGGCCGTCGAGGAAGGCGCCGTAGACGGCGTCGTCGTAATAGACGGGAGCGGTGACGAAGTTCGGCTTGCCCTTGTCGCTGGGGCGGATGTTGATTTCCCAGAGCACCTTGCGGTCCCGCAGCCGCACCGCTTTCCCGTTGCCGTACTTGTTGATCACGTAGGCGACCCCGCCATGGATCGCCGGCGGAAACTCGATCAGCGCGTGCGTGTTGATCGACCACGCCTGCTTCAGCGGCGGATCGAGCGCCCGCTTCTGGTCCGGCAGGTAGTGCGTGCGCGCCGGCACGCGCCCGAACATCGGCCAGTCGACGTAGCCGCTGGCGGCTTCGGAGCTCGAGCCGGTCGCCGAAGCGCCCGGGTCATCGGAGCCGCCGCAGCCAACGAGCACGCCGATCGCCGCCAAACCGGCGATCAAGATTCCCAGTGTCGCTTTTGTCGCCCATAGGGAGACAAAGCCGACACGTCCCGAATTCGAGGCGCGCATCCGTCCTTTGATCGGCAGCGAGCGGAGAGGCTTTAAGCGGCGGACGGGAATCGAACCCGCGTCATTAGCTTGGAAGGCTAAGGCTCTACCGTTGAGCTACCGCCGCGCGCCACAGGCAGAGTAGCCGCCAATTCTCCGATCCGTCAGAATGGAAAACCCACGGGGAGTGGCGCAGTCTGGTAGCGCACTCGGCTGGGGGCCGAGCGGTCGCAGGTTCAAATCCTGTCTCCCCGATGCAGACCCTCGCCCCACATGGCTTCGCATAGCCACGCAGCAAGCCAAATCGAAATAGCTGCGCGAGGCTGTGCGGGGAGATGCGCGGTGATCCGTGATACGAGAGGGATACGCAGTTCGGCGAGAGAGGGATACGGGCGACCGCTTGCCTTCGGGCATCTGCTTCTCGCGCAGAGCAAGAGCTGTGCGCTGCGAGCGCAACGGCGCTGCCTTTCGTCCATAGCGAGAGCGCTCTGCTTTATCGCTGGCATGCTCGCTTGCATTGCGGGTTGCTGGGGCGGCGCCGGGCTCGCGGGGGGTGTTGGGTGAGGAATGCGAACATTGCGCTATCCGGCCGACGCAGCGAAACAAGCGCGGCATGAGTGCTTCGGTCTACGCCGCAGTGAGCACCGTGTGGCTGGTGGGCACCGGGGCTCTGGCCTACGGGGTGTACAGCCTTGCTTTCCCGGGGGGACCACACCGGTGGGTCGTCGTCCTAGCGGCCTTGAGCGCGGCGGCGCTACTCGGCGGCCTCACGTGCGACAGGTGGCAGATGATCCTCGATCTAGGCATGCCCGTGATCGCTCGGCTGGCATCACTCTTGGGGCTAGGGCTTGCTACCGAGCCGGAGAATCCAATTGCCGCCCTCCTAGCCAGAATCGAGCAGTCTGAACAGGAGCTGACTGAATTGAAGGCGGAGCTAGAGGGGCAGAAGCGCCGACAAGAGACGGACGAGCAGCGGATCGCCGAGTTGGAGATCGAGATCGCGAAGCTCAGCAGCCCTCGGGCCCGCGCAGTTACGGGAGCGGTATTGAACGTTCTCAGTGGCCTTTTTGGCTTCGCCGCGACCGTGCTGTGGTTGACCAATCTTGCCTAGGGCCGAGCAACGGCGCCGACGCTCCGGGACTCGCCGTCCCGCGTGTGTGGGTCACCAGCCGCGTGAGGCGTGACCGCTCAGTCAGCGTCGGGTTCCGAGTCCGATCGGCTGGCAGGCCGCATCGACGCTCGGTTACGAGCGAACGAGCGTCTCCCCTCGGGCATCTGAGACGCCTGTTCAGGACGAGGAGGAGCAGTCTTCGCTGGTTGGCAGCTCGCTTTCTGCAACCGTTTGAAGCAGTTGCGTCGACGCTCCAGCGGTCGCCACTTGACGATGAACGAGACCGAAGCGCCTGAACCCGCCGACGAGGCGATCGATGAGGCTCTTCAGAGCTTTCTCTACCTGCGCAGCTACGACGCATTCGAGGATTGGGTGGCGTCGCACGATCCAAAGGTGCGCTCGGCGGTCCTCCGCATCCTCCTTCGCAGACGCTCCCAGCGCCACGGCGGCCTCAGCTACGCCGCCTGGCTCGACCTGCTCGTTGCGGCGCCGGCGGACCCGCAGGTCGCGTGGGAGAAGCGGGAAGCCGAGGCCAAGGCGGTTGAGACCTTCGTGGCGAGCTTCGACGAGGAGTTGGAGCCCGTCGGCGACCTACTGGCCCGTGGCGAGGTGGAGGAGGCCCTCGGGATCTACGACCGGATGATCGCCCGCGGACGATGCCTCCGGGCCGGAGGCCAGGTTGGCTTCCTGCAGAAACTGAGGGCCAGCCTGCTCCAGATTCGTCCGGGAGGGTTGCGAGCGGAGAATCTGGAGGATGCGATCGAGGCGCTGAACGAGGCGCTCTCCTATGCACGCGCCGGGGGGCCGTCGCTCGAAACGATGCTGGAACTCGCCCACCTCTACACCGAGCGCGAGGTCGGTGACCGCGTCGACAACCTGGCGATCGCCTCCAACATGCTTCGCGAAGCTCTCGGGCTGGCTAGCGAAGACGATCCGCTCGAGCTGTCCGGGCGGCTCGGGTACGAGTTCGGCAAATCGCTGATGCGTCGCGAAGACGGCGACCGACGTGCGAACCTCGAACTCGGGATTGAGGTCACCGAGGATGCGATCACCGATCTGGAAGCGGCCGGGGCGCCCGCACCCTGGATCTGGGCGAAGTTGACGCTCGGTGGATTGCTCGTCAACCAGGCCCGCACTAATGGGTCCCCGACTGAGGCGGGGGAGGCGATCTTCGAGGAGGTGATCGCCTGGTCGGCGGCCAACGACGCCCTCTCCGTCGCCGCGGCCGCCCACCATGAACTCGCGCGGACCAAGCGCACCGCCACCCATCACTCACCGCTTGAGATCGCCGAAGCCATCGAGTCCGGGGTCCAGGGCGAGCTGCAGGAACGCGACGCAGCGCTCAGCCGCGAGGCCGCCGATCATCTGCACGCCGCCGAGGAACTGCTCGGCGAAGACGACGGAGGTATCCAGATCGCACAGACCCGGGCCGAGCTCTGCCTGCTGTTGAGTCGCCTTCAGGAGGACGAGGAGGCGATCGAGGCCGGCAGGAGGGCGCTCGAGACGCTCTCGCCGACCAGACTCACGCGGCTCTGCTTCGAGGTCGGCTTCGCTCTCGCGGCCTCCTTCGCCAGACGCGGGGAATGGCACGAGGCGGCGCAGGCGTACCGCTCGGCGGTGGCCGCCTCGGATGTGATCTTTCGTGGCCTGCGCGACGACAATCGTCGTCGCGACGAGACGCGCGAAATCGGTGAGCTCGGGCGCTGGGCAGCTTTCGCGTTCTCGATGGACGGCGAGCCCGATCGGGCGGCGACGGTGCTGGAGAACATGCGAACCCGCGAGTTGCGACGACGGCTCGGCCTCACCGATGCGGATGAAGGCAGCCTCTGGAAGTTGCCCGGAGACCTATGCCGCGCCTACGAGGCCGCCCTCGCCGCCCTCGCCGCCTCGCCGCTCGCGGCCGGCGATGAGCCAGGCCGCGACCTTCGCGATGTCCTGGTCCGGATCCGCGAAATACCCGGGTTCGGGGATTTTGGCAGCGGCGAGCGCCTCGAGGACCTCTACGCGGCGACCGAGCCCGGGCTGCCACTCCTCTACGTCAACCCGACGCCGGCCGGGACCGTCCTCATCCTGGTCGATGGATCCTCCGAGGGCGAGGTAAAAACCCGACATCTTTCCGAGCCCTCCTCGACGCTCGTGTTCATGCGCCTCATCGCCGACAGCGATTATGAGGAGGACTCGGACTTCGATGTCGAAGAGGCGGGGCCGAGCTATCTCATGGCGATCGGCGGCATCGCCCGCGAAGACTCCGGCCGACCGAGCCCCGCCGAGCGGGACGCTGCGCTCGAGGAGGCGATCGTCGACACTCTCGGCTGGCTCGGCCCCGCACTGGCGCAGCCGATCGCCGAACTTCTCCGCGAGGTCGGCGCCGACGGCGTCACGCTCGTCCCTTGCGGCCCGCTCTCGACCGTGCCGCTGGCGACTGCTCCCTGGTCGACGGACGACGGCAGCCATTGTCTGCTCGACGAGTTCGAGGTGCGCTACGCGCCTTCGGCGGCCCTCGTGAGGACGAGCTTGGCCCGTGCGGCGGTGCAGGTCTCGAATGAACATCGCCTGGTCGGGCTCGCTGATCCGCAGGAGAATCTGCCGGGCGCCCGCCCCGAGCTCGAGGAAATCGCCGCGCTCGTCGACGGAAAGGCGAATCTGGCCTTCGGACCCGCGGCGACGTCGGACTTCCTGCGCGCCAACGCCGCCGGTGCGACCCACCTCCACCTCGCCTGTCACGCTGGTGGCGGCCTCTACGAACTCGAGGCGATGGTCGTCTGCCTCGCCGACGGCGACCTGGCAGCGATGGAGCTTGGCGGGACGCTCGAGAGCCGGCTGGTCGTCGTCTCGGCCTGCCAGTCGGCCCTGCCCTACATCGCCGGACCTTCAGGCGAGGCCTTCGCAACCAGCACCGCGTTCCTGGCCGCCGGCTCCGCCTGTGTCATCGCGAGCCTCTGGTCCGTCGACGATCTCGCGACGGCAATCCTCATGACCCGGCTCTACGAGGAGATCTTTGAGAACGAGCACCGGCCACCCGAGGCGCTCCGTCGGGCCCAACTCTGGCTCCGCGAATTGACTTATAAGGACGAAGCCGCCTTCCTGGCGAAGCACCCTCAGCTCGACGCCGAAGCACGGCGACGAAATGAACGGGGCGAGCGGGTCGGCGCTTCTCCATCCGCGGCGGATGCGTGGCTGCGATCCGATCGGCCCTTTGCACACCCGCGCTATTGGGCACCGTTCATCGCGATCGGGATCTGACAAACCCCACGTTGCTAGGGTGCAATGCCGTTTGGACACGACAGCGCGCTCGCCTCCGGTCTTAGGCCCGGTCGATAGCGCGTTTTTCGGCGACCCAGTGAGCGCCTGCTTCTAGGGAACGCGGCACCCAAGCCCGCTGGAGCGCACCAATGCCCTAATGCTTGGTCTCCACGCTCACGGCGATCGGCCCAAACAATTGTCGTAGACCCAGGTCTACGAGAAGTCCGACTTGCCTTCTGTATCGCTTCCCGCGCATAGCGGCGGGCGCGGTCGCGCTCCTCCTCCCGCCCTACCGGTCAGGCGGAAAGGCCGACTCGTCAAACGGCTCGCCCTCGAAGCGTCGGGCGAGCGCTTTGACAAGAGCCTCGAACTCGGGCTCGGTGAGGTCCGTCTGCATCCGGTTAACAAGCTTGCATGCCAGGACGACACTGCTCTCGTCGCCCGCCGTGAGGTGCGTCCACTCAGCCGACCTCCGCGTCCCCGCGGCGAGCTCTAGTGGCACGTTGGTGAAGTAGCAGCGGTAACCGTCGATCAACGGGTCGAATTGCCGCTTCATCGCCCGCAGCCGCGCTTGCTTGTCAACAGCCCGCCCGCGCCCCTGGGGGTCCTTGCGGGTTTCGATGCGGCCCATGATTGGCCGGCAGCGGGCGCAGAGGTATGACCCCGCGACCGACTGCCCGCCGCAGGCGCGGCAGGTCGTGCTGGCCGCCCAGTAGGGGTCGCTCATCACCGCGCTGGAGCCTAAGGCACTGTCACTTCGCTGCCGATGTCCGCTTTCGCGTGAAAGCGCTAGTAATCAGGCAGCTGTGCGAGACTCGGGCCATGCGCCGGACTGGACCCGCTCATAAAGCGTGTCGGGGGCGAGGTCGGCGCCGCCGGGCCAGACGACGGTCCCGGTCTCCGAATCGGCCTTGACCCTGGCAAATCCCTTGGGCGTGCGGGCGTCTTCGAAGACAGGGCCGCGCATGCGGTCCAGGACGTCGACCTCTCCGCTCAGCCCGTCGGCAAAGGTCAGCCGAAGGACGCCGTGGCGGACGACCTCTGCTGCGGTGATATCAGGGGTTAGACCGTTCATCTCAGAGGCTCGATGTCCAGAAGTGTCTCACCGGCACGGGCTCGGCGCCAGTTCTCTTCTAATTCTTCCTGATGGAGCTCTGCCCAGGCGAGGACGAATCGCAGTTGGCGGCGACCGAGGTTGCTGTCCATGACCTCCAGGTTGTCGATTCGCACCTTGGCTTCTCCTTCGGCGATGGCGAGCATGGAAGTGCGGGAAGCCGTGATCGTCAAAGAACATGACGATGGCAATCCCAAAGAAGCGGCTGATCGTCGGCATTTCCCAATCATGCCCACAACATCGGCGGGTTGGAATTCGGGATACGCGGGTGATACGGATGCCGTTCTAGGCCTTTTCTGGAGCCAGGTTGATCCCGTCTCCCGCTTGTCGATTTTCACTCTGCTCGTTCGTCGCCTGGGCAAACCGCAATTTTCTATCCGAGGAGGACGACATGAGCGTCACCTACACCTTCGACGTCTTTTCCAGTCTCGACGGTTACGGCGCGGCCGGCGCCGACTGGAGCGGCTATTGGGGAAAGCAGGGGCCCGAGTTGCTGGACCACCGCCTTGCCTTGTACGGCGAGGAGCAGCGGATGGTCTTCGGGGCTGAGACGTATCGGCTGTTTGCGCGGATGCTCGCCTCGAGCACCGAGGAGTCCGAGGTTCGCGATCCGTGGGTCGGTCGGATGAGGAGCCTGCCGGCGACGGTGGTGTCGACGACGCTGGAGGGCACGCTCGACTGGCCTGACGCGACGGTGGAGAGCGGCGACGCCGTCGACGTCGTCGCTCGGCTGAAGGAGGAGTCCGGGGTGCCGCTGCGCTCGCACGGCAGCCTGGCGATGAACCGGTCGCTGATGGCCGCCGGCCTGGTGGACCGACTGCAGGTGACCCTCTTTCCGGTGATCAACGGTCAGACTGGTCTGGACCCGGTCTTCGAGGGTGCGTCTGACTTCGACCTGGAGCTGATCGAGAAGCGGACGCTCGACGATCACATTCAAGAGCTCACCTACCGACCCCGTCTTCATTGACCTAGAAGGAGTGACTTATGCCCGAGTTACCGACGCTCTACGTCTGTCACGGCGACGAAGGGGGACCCCGGATCCACCCCTGTCGGCGCGTCCAGGAAGCCCTCAAGGAGAATGGAATCGATTACGAGAAGGTCATCGCGGGGCACGGCAATCCGATTCCGTTTCTCCGCAAAGGGTCGCGAGAGGCACTCGAAGCCGAGACCGGCACCGACAAGCTGCCGACGCTGAAGCTCCCCGACGGCACCGTCCTCGTGCAGTCACGGGCGATCCTTCGATGGGTGCGCAGAGATCGTTGAGTCGGATCGACTAATTTGCCTGGTGTGTCGGTTCCAGTCCTTCTCGCCGTCGACGAAGACCCGCGGGCGCTGAGCGAGGTCGAACGGGAGCTGGTCGATCGGTACTCGCGGAGTTACCGGGTCGTCTGCGTGTCCTCGGCGGAGGAGGCGATGGGGGAGCTGCAGACGCTGAGGGAGGCGGGCGAGGACGTGGCGTTGGTGCTCGCGGCTCAGTCGTTCGAGGGCATGAGCGGGGGCGAGCTGCTGGGCAGGGCGCGGGAAATCCATGCGCACGTACAGCGGGGGCTGCTGATCGACTGGGGCAGCTGGGGCGACGGCTACACCGCCGAGGAGATCTTCGAAGCGATGGCGCGGCGGCACATCGAGTACTACGTGATCAGGCCTTCGCAGACGCCCGACGAGCTGTTCCACCAGTCCGTCTCGACCTTCCTGCTCGAGTGGGCCAATGCGCGGCGGGTCTCGCCGCACACCGTCCGCATCGTCGGCGAGTCGTGGATCGGCAGGGCTCAGGAGCTGAAAGAGGTCCTCGGCCGCTGCGCGGTGCCGCACTCGTTCCTCCTCGCCGACTCGCCCGAGGGCCAGGCGCTGGTCGAGGAGACGGGGGCCGGAGAGCCGCTGCCCCTGGTGGTCTTCTCGAACGGCATGGTCCTGACGAACCCGACCGACCTGGAGCTGGCGAGCGCGACCGGCGCCACGATCGACCCCAAACGGCGCGAGTTCGACGTCGCCATCGTCGGCGCCGGGCCGGCCGGGCTGTCGGCGGCCGTCTACGGCGCCTCCGAGGGGCTGCGGACGCTGGTCGTCGACGAGGGCGGGATCGGCGGGCAGGCGACCTCGAGCTCGCTGATCCGCAACTACCTCGGCTTTCCGCGCGGCATCGGCGGGCGCCGGCTGGCGGAGAGCGCCTACGAGCAGGCCTGGGTCTTCGGGGCCAAGTTCGCCTTCATGCACGACGCGATGGCAATCCGACGCGACGGCGTCCGTCTCTACGTCAGCCTCTCCGACGGCGGCGAGGTCAGCGCCCGCGCCGTCATCCTCGCCAATGGCGCCACCTATCGCCGGCTCGGGATCGAGGAGATCGAGGACCTGGTCGGGGCGGGCGTCTTCTACGGCGGCCCCGCCCACGAGGCGCCGACGACGGTCGACGAGCGGGTGCACGTCGTCGGCGGCGCCAACTCGGCCGGCCAGGCGGCGTTGAACCTGGCCGAATACGCCCGCGAGGTCACCCTCGTCGTCCGCGCCGACTCGCTCGAAAAAGGGATGTCCCACTACCTGGTGCGCCAGATCGAAGCCACGCCCAACGTCGAGGTGCGCCTCGAGACCGAGGTGGTCGGTGGGAGCAGCGGGGACGACGGGTGGTTGCAGAGCCTGGTCCTGCGCTCCGGCGCCGACGGGGAGACGGAGACCGTGGCCTCGGACGGGCTCTTCCTGATGATCGGCGCCGACCCGAACACGGACTGGCTGCCGGCGGAGATCGCGCTGGGTCCCGGCGGGTTCATCTGCACCGGGGCCGACGTGGAGGCCCACGGCGACTGGCCGCTCGCGCGCAGCCCCCTCTCGCTAGAGACCAGCATGCCCGGAGTCTTCGCTGCGGGCGACGTCCGGCACGGTTCGATAAACCGCGTTGCCTCCGCGGTCGGCGAGGGATCGATCGCGATCCGGCTCGTCCACGACCTGCTCGCGGCCGAGCAGCTCGATCGCTCAGAGCAGGCTCGGCGATGAAGCTCCCGTACGGCGAACACGGCAAAGGACCGGCGGTGCTCCTGCTGCATGCCGGCATCGCCGATCGGCGGATGTGGGACGAGCGCCTGGAGCCGCTCGCTGCGGCGGGCTATCGGGTGGTGGCCGTGGACCTGCCGGGCTTCGGCGAGGCCGCCGTGGAGCAAGGGCCGGTGGCGCATTGGGAGGACGTGGTCGAGACGATGGACGCGCTGGGGATCGAGCGGACCGCGCTGGTCGGCAGCTCGTTCGGCGCGGCGGTCGCGCTCCGCGTCGCCGCCCTCCATCCGGAGCGGATCTCCTCGCTGCTTCTCTTCTCTGCCTCGGCCGTCCCGGAACCCGACCCCTCGCCCGAGCTCCTCGCCGTCTGGGAGGCGGAGGAGGGGGCGCTCGAGGAGGGCGACGTCGAGAAGGCGGTCGAGGCGGTCGTCTCCGCCTGGGTCCGGCCGGAGGCTCCCGACGAAGTTCGGCAGCGGATTGCCGCGATGCAGCGCCGGAACTACGAGTTCCACGCCTCCGAGCAGGAGTTGGAGCAGGCGCCCGACCCGCTGGAGGAGGACGCCGCGCTGCTGGCGAACGTCGATTGTCCCGCGCTGGTCGCCGCCGGCGAGGGAGACATGGTCGACTTCAGGAACGCGGTTGGAGAACTGGGGGCAAGCCTGCAGCGGGCGACCACCGCGCTGATCCCCGACTGCGGCCACCTCGCCCCGCTGGAAGCGCCGGACGAGTTCCGCCGGCTCGTCCTCGCGAACCTCGACTAGATGAGTAGTTCCACGACTCAGGCCCCGTCACGCCCATAACCGACTGGGCCACGCAGCCGACTGGTCAATTGAGCACAGGCTGGTGTGCCCTATTGACCGACGGAGGGGCCGGCAGACAGTCGTCGTGCCAGCAGCCATCGCGTTCGTAGAACTATTCATCTAGCCGCCCGTCGAAGCCTGATCCACCGTTGTCTCGTGCGATCCTCCCGCTGATGTGGCTTCAGCGGGAAATCCGCCTCGCCGCGCGCTCGCGTGGCTTCCACCTCGTCACCGCGGAAATCATCGACGGGCTGCCGGAGCTGAAGGAGATCTCCGTCGGCCTGCTCCATCTGCTGATCCAGCACACTTCGGCCTCGCTAGCCCTCAACGAGAACGCCTCGCCGGAAGTGCGTCGCGACTTCGAGAGCTGGTTCAGCCAGGCGGTCCCGGAAGGCGCTCCCTACTGGACCCACACGCTGGAGGGCGACGACGACATGCCCGCCCACGTCAAGGCGGCGCTGCTCGGCCCGTCGCTGACGCTCCCGATAAGCCAAGGCCGCCTCGCGCTCGGCACCTGGCAGGGCATCTACCTCTGCGAGCACCGCGACCACGGCGGTTCACGCACGCTGGTCGCCACCGCCTGGGGCGAGGGCGGCGGATAGCCGCCGTCAGCTCGACTCGCCCGATTTGGTCAGGCTGTGAAGGATCGAGCTGATCTCCTCGAAGAGGAGATGGGTGGCCGAGGCATGGAGGAAGGCGAGGTCGCCGCCGTCGCTCGCCCAGCGAAGACGGTCGAGCATCCGCCTGCAGAGGGACGGCCAGTCCTTGAGGTTCTCGGGCACCGGCCAGAGCACGTCGCGGTACCGGCCCGTCGGGGGCGGATATTTGCTGTACCTGAGGCGATGGGTGGGGGAGAGGTGACCGTTGCCGATCTCTTGCCGCAGAGCCTGGTCCACCTTCTCCTGGCTCGCGAGTTTGCTCTCGATCAGCAGGCGCTGGCCGTGGAATCCCGATTGCTCCGCGTGGATGGCGCGCACGAGGGGCGGGGCGAACTCGCGGACGAAGACCTCCGGGGTGGACCCCTGGAGCTGTTTCGTCGTCTCGATCGCCATCTCGGGCTCACCTTGGACGATCACTCCTCGAACCCAGAGCAGGTTCGAGCGGTTGCTTCGCCTGAACGTGTCCGCGAACAGCTTCCTGCCGACCAGGACGGCGTCGACCGCTGAGGCGAACTGCAGGCAGACGGCGTCGGACTGGACCCCTCCGCGCACGGCATGTCCGTCCGGCAGGGCCTCGAGCCCCTGCTGGACGAGCTCGGCGAGAAGGCGGTAGCCGCTTTGTGCGGCACGAGTGCCCCCGCGGTGGTACCGGGCCTTCATACCCAGCATGTCGACGTAGAGAAGTGGCACACCGAAGAGTCTTGCGAGGGGACCGGCGGCGCTAGAACGCGCGCACGATCAGGTTCAGCAGGACCGTGAGGACGATCGAGGCGAGGAGGGAGAAGACGAGGCAGCCGGGGAAGAAGTGGACCTGGGTGTGGACGTTGCTGCTGCCGAAGGTCATCGGGCGCTCGCCGAAGGGGCGCTCGGGCTCGGTGCGTTGGCGGTACTTGCGGACGGCGTAGACGATGCCCATCGTGCAGATCACCGAGAGGAGCAGGCCGGGGCCGGTGTTGCGGTCGAAGAGGTAGTAGGCGATCAGGCCGGCGATCAGGGAGCCGCCGATGCCGACGAGCATCGTCTCGAGGATGCTCATCGGGTCGGGGCCGATCAGGAGCAGGCGGGCCAGCGCCCCGATCACGAGGCCGCTCAGGGCGAGCAGGAAGATGTAGGCGATCACGTCCACGGGCGACCTGGCTACCCCGTGGCCGCTGTTGAAGAACCTGGCGGCAAACGGGTAGGGGAACTCCGTGGCCGCGGCAATCGGCAACGGGGAGATCCTGAAGGGCCGTTACCGGCTCGAGCGTATGCTCGGGCGCGGCGGCATGGCCGCGGTCTGGCTCGGGCACGACGAGGTGCTCGACCGGCCGGTGGCGGTGAAGGTTCTCTCGGACACGATCGCCGGCGACCCCGGGTTCGTGGCGCGGTTCCGACGCGAGGCGCGGACGGCGGCGTCGCTCTCGCATCCCAACCTGGTCGGCGTCTACGACTACTCCGAAGAGGGCGAACGCCCCTACCTGGTGATGCAGTTCGTGCCGGGAGAGAACCTGGCGTCGCTGCAGGAGCGGGGCGAAGGCGTCGACCGCGACCAGCTGGCGCGGGAACTGCTGGAGGCGCTCGACCACATCCACGCGGCCGGGATCCTGCACCGCGACGTAAAGCCCGCCAACGTGATCGTCGAACCGGGCGGGACGGCGAAGCTGATCGACTTCGGGATCGCGCTGCCGCGCGACGCCACCGCCCTGACCAGCACCGGCCTCGTCCTCGGCACCGAGCGCTACGCGGCGCCGGAGGTGATGGAAGGCCAGCCGGCGACCGAGCGCTCCGATCTCTACTCGGCCGGCGTCCTCCTGCGCTCCTGCGACGGGCCGTGCTCGCGTGAGCTCCGTTTCGTGATCGTCTGGATGACCAACTCCGACCCGGAGGGAAGGCCCGCCTCGGCGCGGCAGGCGCTGGCGCGGCTCGAAGGTGGCGAAGAGCCGGGCGAGCGGACGCAGGTCTTCGAGCCGCTTGCGCGACCGCAGGTAAAGCCCCCGCCGCCTCGGACCTACACCCGCGCCGGCTCGCACCGTGGACGTCTCGGCGCCGCCGCCGCGATCCTCGGCGTCCTCGCCGCGGTGCTGATCGTCGCCGTGGTCGTGCTCGGCGGCGGTGGCGACGAAGGGCGGGGAGGGGCAGGCGCCGCCAAGCAGGCGAAGGCGAAGAAGGACGCCGGTACGAAGCCTGAAAAGACGGAACCCGCGGAAGCATCGGAACCGACGGAAACGACCGCCTCGGTCCCGCCACCGGCGGAAGCCGATCCGACCCGCGGCGCGGAACTGAACGAACAGGGCTATTCGCTGATGCAGGCGGGCGAATACGACGCCGCGGTGCCGGTGCTGGAAGAAGCGGTCGGCGCCTTCCCGGAAGGGAGCGAAGACCTCGACTACGCCTACGCGCTGTTCAACCTCGGCAGCGCGCTGCGCCTCAGCGGCGATCCCGAAGCGGCGATCCCGATCCTCGAACAGCGATTGCAGATCCCCAACCAGACCTCGACGGTCGAAGAAGAGCTGGAAACCGCACGCGCAGAAGTGGGCGAAGAGGGGGATTAGGGCCAGGCTGCGGCAGAAGTGCCCTTTCGCCGACGGGCAATGTATGCGAACATACGTTCGTGTTCGCCTCGACGAGAGACCGCCCCCTTGAACAGGGTCCTCGCGGGCGACGCCGCCGGATTTCCGGCGTTCCGCAAACAGGCCGGTCGCGCGCCGAAAAAGGAGCTGACTTGAGTTCAACTCTATGGACGCGGGGGCGGGAGGCGCATTTCCTTTCTTAGATGTCGAATCAAGTCGAACCCCAACCGGGCCTGGCCGAGGCCATCTACCGCTTGCGCATGAAGCGTCAGATGAGCCAGGAACAACTCGGGCTCGACGCCGGCGTCCATCCGACCTGGATCTCCCGTATCGAGTCGGGGCAGATCAACCCGAAATGGGGAAACGTCAAGGCGATCGCAAGAGTGCTGGAGGTGCCGATGTCGGAGCTGGCCGCCCTGGCCGAAGACCTGGACCTCAAAGCTGGGACTGCCCCCCAGCCAGGGCAGAACGCCGGGGGGCAGTAGGGCGCACCTATGGGGTGGCTGAGCCGAACTCTAATACTCAGCTATTCGTAGAGGCGGCCGCTTCGTGGTGAACGCCGCCGAAGACGGTAGGGTTTCGCATCCTTCCGGTTCCGCCACCCCGATGAAGAGACTCTCGCTGACGCTCCTCCTGCTGGTCGCGCTCTACCTGCTCGGCTGTGGCAGCTCCAACGATTCGAGCTCGAGCACGAGCGCGGCGGCGAGCGAATGCAAGCCGGGCAAGCTGCCGACCGAGAAGCAGGGCGTGCTGACGGTGGCGACCGACAAGCCGGCCTACCCGCCCTACTTCGAAGACGACGACCCGACCAACGGCGAAGGCTTCGAGAGCGCGGTCGCCTACGCGGTCGCCAAGCAGCTCGGCTACCCGCCGGCGAAGGTGGAATGGACGGTCGAGCCGTTCAACTCCTCCTATGCGCCGGGGCCGAAGAGCTTCGACTTCGACGTCAACCAGATCTCGATCACGCCGGTGCGCGAAAAAGCGGTCGACTTCTCGGCGCCCTACTACACCGCCAACCAGGCGGTGGTGGCGCTGAAGGACTCCGACGCGGCCAAGGCGCAATCGCTGGCAGAACTGCAGGGCGCCACGCTCGGCGTCCAGATCGGCACCACCAGCCTCGAAGCGGCCGAAGAAGAGATCGAACCGAGCAGCAAGCCGGAAGTCTTCAACAGCTCCAACGACGTCGTCACGGCACTGAAGAACGAACAGATCGACGCGGTCGTCGTCGACTTGCCGACGGCGCTCTACCTGACCGCGGTGCAGGTGCCCGACGCGACCGTGGTCGGCCAGTTCAGCGCCCCCGGCGGCGACCAGTGGGGCGCCCTGCTGGAAAGGGAATCGCCGCTGACCGGCTGCGTCAGCGAAGCGGTCGAAGAGCTCGAAAGCTCGGGCGAACTGGAAGCGATCACCCAGCGCTGGATGAGCAAAGCCGCCGGCGCCCCGGAACTGCACTAGCGCCGTCCCCGACGGCGGTCAGAATCGGCCCGCTTGTCGGAGACCGCCGCCATCGCCGATCGCCGCCTCGAACGCGAGGCCGCCAAGCGCCGCCGCCACCGGCGCGGGCAGGCGATCGCGGCCCTCTCCAGCGTCGTCGTCATCGGCGGCCTCGCCCTCTGGGTCCTGACCAGCCCCGGCTGGCCGGAAGTCCGCGAAACCTTCTTCAACTGGGACGTCTTCAAGGAATCCTTCCCCGAAGTCCTCGACGGCTTCTGGCTCGACGTGAAGCTGTTCGTGATCGTCGAGGTGGCGGTGCTGGCGGTGGGGCTGGCGCTGGCGGTGCTGCGGACGAGCCGGGCGCCCGCCTTCTTCCCCTTCCGGCTGCTGACCACGGTCTACGTCGACCTCTTCCGCGGCATCCCGACGATCCTGCTCGTCTACCTGGTCGGCTTCGGCGTCCCGGCGCTGCGGCTGAGCGGGCTGCCGACCGACCCGGTCGTCCTCGGCGGCATCGCCCTCGGCCTCTCCTACAGCGCGTACGTGACCGAGGTCTACCGCTCCGGCATCCGCTCGGTCCACCGGGGCCAGCGCGACGCCGCCCTTGCCGTCGGCCTGACCGAGGCGCAGGCGATGCGGCACGTGATCCTGCCGCAGGCGATCCGCCGCGTCGCCGCGCCGCTGTTGAACGACTTCGTCGCCCTGCAGAAGGACGTGGCGCTGATCTCGATCCTCGGCCCGCAGGAGGCCTTCCGGATCGCCCAGATCATCCAGGGCGAGACCTTCAACTACACGCCGCTGATCGCCGCCGCGATCCTCTACCTGGCGGTGACGGTGCCGCTGGCGCGGGTGGTCGAGCGGATGGGCGGCCCGGAGGGGGCCGTGCGATGAGCGCGCCCGGCAAGCCGGTGCTGGAGATCCGCGAAGTCACCAAGTCCTTCGGCGAGCGCGAGGTGCTTCGCGGGATCGACCTGACCGTGCGCGAGCACGAGGCGGTGGCGCTGATCGGCGCCTCCGGCTCGGGCAAGTCGACGCTGCTGCGCTGCATCGACCTGCTGGAGGAGATCGACGATGGCGACGTCTTCCTCGACGGCGAGACGATCACCGACCCCGCGGTCGCCCCGGTCGGCGTCCGCCGGCGCCTCGGCCTCGTCTTCCAGGCCTACAACCTCTTCCCGCACATGACCGCGCTGGAGAACGTGATGTTGGGGGAGAGGCGGGCGCACGGGTCTTCCAAGGCCGAGGCCGAGGACCGCGGCCGCGCCCTGCTCGCCCGCTTCGGCCTGGGGGGGCGCGAGGACGACCGCCCCGACAACCTCTCCGGCGGCCAGCAGCAGCGGGTCGCGATCGCCCGCGCCTTCGCCGGTCGCCCTCGCGCCCTCCTCCTCGACGAGGTCACCAGCGCCCTCGACCCCGAGCTGGTCGGCGAGGTCCTGCAGGCCGTCCGCGACCTCAAGGGGGAGGGGATGACGATGCTGATCGCCACCCACGAGATGAGCTTCGCCCGCGAGGTCGCCGATCAGGTCGCCTTCCTCCACGAGGGTCGCATCCTCGAGCAGGGCCCGCCCTCCCAGGTGCTGGTCTCACCGCTGCGAGACGAGACCCGCCGCTTCCTCAGCCGCCTGCTCGAGGCCGGCCGGGCCTGAGCAGCGCCCGCAGGTCGGCGGCGATCCGGGCCGGTTCGTCGTCGAGCTGGTTCCAGGTGAGGTGGATCACCGAATAGCCCGCTACCTTGAGCGCCCGGTCACGGGATCGATCGTCCTGGAAGGCCGAGCGGGTGCTGTGGCCCTGCCAACCATCGAGCTCGACGATCAGGCGGCGCTGCGGCCAGTGGCAGTCGACCCGGTAGGGCTTACCGCCGGGGAAGATCCAGTCGTTGAAGCGGGGCAGGGGGAGGCGGTGTAGGCGGAGGAAGGGTGCGAAGCGTTCCTCCAGCCTGCTGCGCTTGCGGCCGGTGGGCTCTTCGGTGATGCGCCCCAGGGCGGAGCGGAGGTTCCGCGAGCCTCGTTTGGAT